>Ga0247729_10000039_pt1 | contig 65229 bp, 42 predicted proteins | sample UWRJL133311R2_FD_180958 | JGI IMG/M metagenome (GOLD analysis project Ga0247729, IMG submission 180958) | Plant litter microbial communities from Arlington Agricultural Research Station in Wisconsin, United States - UWRJ-L133-311R-2 | ecosystem: Environmental > Terrestrial > Plant litter >... | reverse complement strand
GTGCTGCAGAAAGCCACTTACTTAGGCACCAGCGCCTACGACCAGAGCTACTTTCTGCAGCTCGACGGCAGCGGGGCGGTGTACGTGCTGGGCCAGTCGCTGGGCGGCTACCCCGTCACGGCTGGGCGCTACCAGAACGCGGGCAGCTGTCAGTTTATCCATAAGCTCGACGCCGACCTGACTACCACGGGCTTCTCCACGGTGTTTGGCAGCGGCCGGGCCGCCATCGACATCTCCCCCACCGCGTTTCTGGTCGACCAGTGCAACCGAATCTACGTGAGCGGCTGGGGCGGGGGCGAAAACCAGAACCTGCCCTTCGGCAACGGCGACACCTTCTCTTTGCCCGTCTCGGCCAACGCCGTGCAGCGCACCACCGACGGCGCCGACTTCTACCTGCTGCAGCTGGCCCCCGATGCTACCCGCCTCGACTACGCCACCTATTTCGGGCAGGCCGGCGACGAAGGCGACCATGTGGACGGCGGCACCTCACGCTTCGACCCGCGGGGCGTGGTGTACCAGGCAGTGTGCGCCTGCGGGTTTCTGGGCGCGGGCAGCTCTTTCCCCGTACCGCCCGGCGCCGGCACTTACTCGCCCACCTCGGGCGTGGGCGCGGGCTGCAACAACGCGGCGTTCAAGCTCAACTTCGAAACCGTGACCGTGGTAGCCGGCACCGACCGGACCGTGTGCGTGGCCTCGGCCCCGCAGCCGCTGTTCGGCTCGCCAGCCGGCGGCGTCTGGACCGGGCCGGGCGTGTCGGGCTCGGTGGCGGCGGGCTTCGTCTTTACGCCTACTCCGGCGCTGCTCGGGGTCCAGACGCTCACTTACACCGTGACGGGCGTGGGGCCCTGCGGCGGCGTTTCCACCCTGCGGCTCACCGTGACGCCCTCGCCCACGGCCGCTTTTACGACCCCGACCCAGACAACTTTCTGCCTGAGTCCCACACCCAGCCCCCCGGTAGCGCTGGCCGCCACGCCGGCGGGAGGCACCTTTTCGGGGCCGGGCGTGACGGGCAGCTCGTTTAATCCCAATACCGGCCCCGGCGTCTACAACATTATATACACCGTGAATGCGGGCGGCTGCCTGCTCCAGGCCGTCCAAACCCTGACCGTAGTGCGGGCCACGGCGGGGTCGTCCTTCACTATCTGCTCCGCCGCTGCGCCTCGCTCCCTCACCGGCTCGCCGGCCGGCGGTATCTGGACCGGGCCGGGCGTGTCGGGTTCGGTAGGGGCGGGCTTCGTCTTTACGCCTTCCCCGGCGCTGACAGGAGCCCAGCCGCTTTCGTATACCGTCAGCAGCGCCGCCTGCAGCAGCACGGCCACGCTCACCGCTACCGTGCTGCTGACCCGCACCTTTACTCCGCCCGTATTTCCCGCCTACTGCGCCGCCACTACCACGCCCGTACTGCTGCCCGGCGGAGTAGCCTGGAGCGGCCGGGGCGTACAGGGACCCACCAGCCAGGGCTTCACCTTCACGCCTTCCCTGGCCGGGGCGGGCACGTTTCCGCTGAGCTACTTCGTCGGCTCCGGCCCCTGCGACGTCAACGGCACGGTGCTCGTCAGCGTTTCGAATCCGCCCGTGCTCAGCTTGCCGCCCGATACGCTGCTGTGCCCCGGCTCCACCCAGCCCGTGCAGCTGCGCGCCCCGCTGGCGGGCGGCAGCTGGTCGGGGCCCAACGTGACCAGCGCGGGCCTGTTTACCCCGCCCGCCGACTTCACCCGCTCCGTTGGCCTCACCTACACCCTCACCACCGGGGGCTGCGTCAGCACCGCGACGCAGCGGGTGGGCGCGGCACCCGTGCCCCGGTACGCCGCCCGCTGGGAAACCGAGCTGTGCGCCGAAGCCCGGCAGGTGCCCCTGGCCGTCCGCTTTTCCGACCCGCTCAACACCGCCCCCGGCGTCCGCTGGGACTTCGGCGACGGCAGCACCGGCCAGGGCAACGCCACGACCCACGTCTACACCCGGCCCGGCCGCTACGTGCCCCGCATCACGCGCCTGTTCAACAACGGCCTCTGCGCCGTACAGCTGGAGCTGCCCGCACTGGAAGCCACCGAGGCCTACCCGATTCCCAACGTCATTACCCCCAACGGCGACGGTAAGAACGACTACTTCCGGGCCACCAGCGGCTGCCCGGCCCGCCTGCAGGTATTTTCCCGCTGGGGCACCCAGGTGTTTGAAGCCGACAGCTACCGCAACGACTGGGACGGCGGCCACTGCCCCGACGGCGTGTATTACTACTACCTGCGCCAGACGGATGGCGTCACCATCAAAGGCTGGCTGGAAATCAGCCGCTAGGAGCATCCCGCCCTTGGATAGCCACCGTCGAAGCCGGCCGGGCGGCTTCGCTCTGGCGCCCAATGTCCACGACGCTGAAGCCCGGCTCCCGGGCCGGCTTGCTTTCGGCAGTTTATCGTCGTATATTTGCGCAGTAATCTGATTGTGAAGAGGGGACTAACGTCCCCTCTTTCTTTTATCACCCGGTTCAGCCTTACATGAAATTCGACCGTTCCCGCCTTGCCGAAATGCTCCAGGACAGTATCTCTGACCTGAGCGTATTCGTCATCGACCTCACTATTTCCGACTCGGCCATCCGGCCTAAAGTCACGGCTATTCTGGACGGTGAGGAAGGCTTGGGCATTGATCTGTGCGTGAAAGTCAGCCGCCGGCTGGCCCACCGCATCGACGAGGCCTACGGCGAAGAGGCCAGCTACACGCTCGAAGTCACCTCACCCGGCGCCGACCAGCCCCTGAGCGACCCGCGCCAGTACGCCCGCCACGTAGGCCGCACCCTGAAGCTCACCCTGGCCGACGGCACTGAGAAAACCGGCGTCATGGAAGCCGTGGAAGCCGAGGGCGTGCAGCTAGCCGAGGAAGTGAAAGTAAAAACCAAAAAAAGCATCCTGCCCGCCGTTCTGGTGCCGTTCGACACCATTAAGGAAGCGCGGGTGGTCATCTCGTTTAAATAAGCTGTTAGCTGACGGCTGTTGGCCGTCAGCTTTTTGTTTCATCATACCCACCTGTGGTTGTCTGCCTCCAGGCTGGCCGTAAAAGGCCACCAGCTGACAGCTAAAAGCTTTAAAAAATGAACAGCAACGTCTTAATCGAATCGTTCGCCGAGTTCGCCCGATCCAAGAACATCGACCGCCCCACGATGATGAGCATCCTGGAGGACGTGTTCCGCACGATGATCCGGAAGAAGTACACGACCGACGAAAACTTCGACGTCATCCTCAACGTGGACAAAGGCGACCTGGAAATCTGGCGCAACCGCGAAATCGTGGACGACGACTCCGAGGATATCTGGGATTTCGACAAGATTCCGCTGGCCGAAGCCACCAAGATCGAAGCCGACTTTGAAGTGGGCGAGCAGGTAGCCGAGGAAGTAAAGCTGGAAGATTTCGGCCGTCGCGCCGTGCTCATGGCCCGTCAGACGCTGATTCAGCGCGTGAAGGACCTGGAGCGCGACAACCTCTACCAGCAGTACAAAGACCAAGTCGGGGAAATCGTGACCGGGGAAGTATACCAGGTGTGGAGCCGCGAAGCCCTGATCCTCGACAAAGAGGAAAACGAGCTGGTGCTGCCCAAGGGCGAACAGATTCCGAAGGACCGCTACCGCAAGGGCGACACCGTACGCGCCGTGGTGCACCGCGTTGAAATCATCAACGGTACGCCCAAAATCATCCTTTCGCGCGCTGCTCCGGCGTTTCTGGAGCGGCTGTTTGAGCTGGAAGTGCCCGAAATCTACGATGGCCTCATTACCATCAAGAACATCGTGCGCGAGCCGGGCGAGCGGGCTAAGGTAGCCGTGGAAAGCTACGACGACCGGATTGACCCCGTGGGCGCCTGCGTGGGCATGAAAGGCTCGCGGATTCACGCCGTGGTGCGGGAGCTGGAAAACGAGAACATCGACGTCATCAACTACACCGACAACCTCGAGTTGTACATTCAGCGCGCTTTGTCGCCGGCCAAAATCGGCTCTATGCGCATAAATGAACAAACCGGGCGTGTTTCTGTGTTCCTGAAACCCGACCAGGTGAGCCTGGCTATCGGCCGCGGCGGCGCCAACATCAAGCTGGCCTCGCGGTTGGTAGGGATGGAAATCGACGTGTTCCGCGAAGCCGGCGACTACGACGAGGATATTGCTCTCGACGAATTCCAGGACGAAATCGAACCCTGGGTACTCGAAGAGCTCAAGAAGATTGGTCTCGACACCGGCCGCGCCGTATTGGCGGTGAGCAAGGAAGACATCGTCCGCCGGACGGAGCTGGAAGACGTCACCGTAGAAGACGTATTCCGCATCATCCGCAACGAATTCGACGATTCCGAGGCGGAAGCCGAAACAGAAGAAACCCCAAATTCCGGCGACGCGCAATGAATGCGCGGCGGCCGGTACGGCAAGGGCGCTAAATCATGCTAACCGGCGTGATTTAGCGCCGGCTGGCAAGATTTAATGTAGTACCTTTGCATCTGGATAAGAGTATCGTTCGCGAGCATAGAATGGCGGAAGCAGCACCTAAACGGCTCCAGCAGGCAGCCAAAGACCTGAATATTGGAATGGCTACGGTTGTTGAAACCTTGGCTAAGAAAGGGCATCAGGTAGAAAACAAACCTACCACGAAGCTGACTGCCGAACAGGTGGGCATGCTGGAGAAGGAGTTTGCCTCCTCGGCCCAGGACAAGATGGAAGCCACCAAGCTCACGCAGGCCAAGCGCCAGACGGAGCAGGAGGCGGCTCCCGCCCCTCGTCCTGAGCCCGTGGCAGCCAAGCCCGTTGCCGTGGCCCCTGCGCCGGCTGCTAAGCCCGCAGAAGAGCCCAAAGCTGCGCCCGCGCCGGTGGCGGCCCCTCCGGCACCCGTAGCCGAAGCCAAGCCCGCGGAGCCCACCCCGGCTCCCGCCGCCCCCGCAGTGGAAGCGCCCAAAGTACCGGGCCTGAAAGTGCTGGGCCGCATCGAGCTGGACGCCAAAGGCCGCCCGGTAGCGCCGAAGCCCACCCCGGCTCCGGTTGCCGAAGCTCCGGCCCCAGTGGCGGCTCCTGCTCCCGAAGTGAAGCCCGCCCCGGTGGCACCCACGCCGGCTCCCGTAGCCGAAGTGAAGCCCACCGAGCCAGCCCCGGCTCCGCAGCCCGCGCCGGTAGCCGAAGCCAAACCCGCTACGCCGGCCCCGGTAACTCCTACCCCGGCGCCCGTGGCAGAAGCCAAGCCAGTAGCTCCCGAGGTTCCAACACCTGCTCCGGCCGCCACAGCCCCTACTCCAGCGCCCGCCGCCACAGCTCCGGCTGCCCCGACGGCGGAAGCTCCGGCTGCGCCGACCAGTGAGGCCGCAGTAGAAGACACCAGCACCATCGTCGCCAAGGCCGACCAGCTGAAAGGCCTCACGGTCCTCGGCAAAATCGAGCTGCCCCTGGATTCCTCGCGCCGCGGTGGCCGGGGGGCCCGCCCAGTGGCCTCGTCCGATGTTCGCAAGAGCGGCCTCGGTCCCGACAAAAAGAAACGCCAGCGCATCCCCGGCGCTGCCGGCACGCCGACGACGCCCGGCACTCCTGGTCAGCCGGGCCAGGGTGGCGGCTACCAGGGCAACCGCCCCGCCGGTGCTCCCGGCCAGCGGCCCGGCGGCCCCGGTCAGGGTCCGCGCACGGGTCCCGGCCAGCGCCCACCAAGCACGCTACGGCCCACCATTGGTCCCGGTTCGCCCGGCGCAGCCAACACGCCCGAACAGAACGACAAGCAGATTCAGGAGCAGATCAAAGCCACGCTGGCTAAGCTCAGCGGCGGCCGCGGCGGCAACCAGAACAACCGCGCCAAATACCGCCGCGACAAGCGGGCCGGTGGGGCGGAAGATCGGGAGGCCCAGCGCGCTCAGAATGAGCTGGACGCCAAGACCCTCAAAGTAACTGAGTTCATTTCGGCCAATGATTTGGCCTCGCTGATGGACGTATCGGTAAACGAGGTAATCAAGGTGTGCCTGAACATGGGCATGTTCGTTTCCATCAACCAGCGCCTCGACGCGGAAGCCATTACGGTCGTAGCTGACGAGTTCGGCTACGACGTGGAGTTCCTGTCGGCGGAGGAAGACGAAGCGGACACCATCATTGAAGACAACGAGGAGGACATGGTTTCCCGCGCCCCGATTGTGACCATCATGGGTCACGTCGACCACGGCAAAACCTCCCTGCTTGACTATATCCGCAATGCTACGGTAGCCAAAGGCGAAGCCGGCGGTATCACCCAGCACATCGGGGCCTACGACGTGATGACGGCTTCCAACAAGCGCGTCACCTTCCTCGATACGCCCGGTCACGAGGCCTTTACGGCCATGCGGGCCCGAGGTGCCAAGGTCACCGACATCGCCATCATCGTAATTGCGGCCGACGACTCCGTGATGCCGCAGACGCGGGAAGCCATCAACCACGCGCAAGCGGCGGGGGTGCCCATCGTTATTGCGATGAACAAAATCGACAAGCCTGGAGCCAACTCCGACAAGATCCGTGAGGAGCTGTCGGCGATGAACATCCTGGTGGAAGAGTGGGGCGGCAAGTACCAGTCGCAGGAGGTTTCGGCCAAATCCGGTCTGGGTGTGGACGACCTGTTGGAGAAGGTACTCCTCGAAGCGGAGTTGCTGGAACTTAAAGCCAATCCCGACCGCAACGCCGTGGGTACCGTGATTGAAGCCATGCTGGACAAAGGCCGGGGCTACGTCACCACGGTACTGGTGCAAACCGGAACGCTGAAAGTGGGCGACGTGGTACTGGCGGGGCCGCACTACGGCCGCGTGAAGGCCATGACCGACCACCGTGGCAAGAAGATGAAGCAGGCTGGACCGGCTACGCCGGTGCAGGTGCTGGGTCTGACCGGCGCGCCCCAGGCCGGCGACAAAATCCAGGTGATGGAAACCGAGCGCGAAGCCCGCGAGCTGGCTACGCAGCGGCAGCAGCTCTCGCGTGAGCAGAGCATGCGCACCAAGAAGCACATCACCCTCGACGAGATTGGTCGCCGTCTGGCTATCGGCTCGTTCAAGGAACTCAACGTCATCGTGAAAGGCGACGTGGATGGCTCGGTAGAAGCTCTCTCCGACTCCCTGCTCAAGCTGAGCACGCCGGAAGTGAAGGTGAACATCCTCGCCAAGGGCGTGGGCGCCATCTCCGAGTCCGACGTGCTGCTGGCCTCGGCCTCCGACGCCATTATCATCGGCTTCCAGGTGCGGCCTTCGCAAAGTGCCCGCAAGCTGGCCGAGCAGGAGCAGATCGACATCCGCCTCTACTCGATCATCTACAATGCCATCAACGAGGTGAAGGATGCCATGGAAGGCATGCTGGCCCCGACGGTGCAGGAAATCGTGGTGGCCAACGCCGAGGTACGCCTGGTGTTCAACATCACCAAGGTGGGCACCATTGCCGGCTGTATGGTAACGGAGGGTACCTTCACCCGCCGGACCCGTGTGCGGGTAGTGCGCAACGGCATTGTGATGTACTCGGGCGAAATCCAGGACCTGAAGCGCTACAAAGACGATGTGTCGGAAGTACGCCAGGGCTACGAGTGCGGTATTTCGGTGAAAGGCTTCAACGACCTGCAGGAAGGTGACAACATTGAAGGCTTCGAAGAAAAAGAAGTGAAACGGACGCTGTAAGCGCCCCTAGTAGAATGGTAAAAAGAAGCCCCGGCCCGCAATGGTCGGGGCTTTTTACATTTCGGCCGTATCGTAGCGCGTCAGACCGGCGGCTGTCACATCATCATGTTATTGACGCTGGTAGCCGTAGCGAGTAGTTTTGCATGCATTCAGGAACGAATTGAATTTCTGAAGCTCCAACCTCCCACACCCTTACCGTTCGCCCATGAAACTGCTTACCACTACCCTTTTTGTCTGCACGGCCCTGGCTGCCGGGCCCGCGCTGGCACAAACCAAGCCGGCAGCTAAACCCGCCACCAAGCCCGCCACGACAACAACGACCACCAAAACCACGGTTACCAAGCCGGCGGCTACCGCGGTTAAGCCTACTGCCAAGCCCGCCGCCAAAACCACTACGCAGACGACCACCACGCGCACGGCAACTCCGGCCTCGCAGCCCGCCAAGCCCGCCGCGGAGCCGGCCAAGAAATCCTCTTCCAAATCGTCCGGTTCGGCCTCGTCGGCCAGCGGAGGCGAGCTGTTTCAAAAGGGCACCACGATGGTCAACCTGGGCGTGGGCTTAGGGCTGGGCTATGGCTACGGCTATTTTGGCACCGTTCACTCCACCCCGGCCCTGAGCCTGTCTTTCGACCATGGTTTCAAAGAGGGCTTAGGCCCAGGTACTATCGGCCTCGGAGGGCTGGTCGGCTACAAAGGGTACAACTACAAATACGCGGGCGGCACCTACAAGTCGACCTGGAACAACTTCCTGGTTTCGGTCCGCGGCACTTACCACTACAATGTGCTGGAGGTTCCCAAACTCGACACCTACGCCGGGCTCAGCATCGGAGTGCGCGTGCAGACTTGGAAAGACACTTTTTATGACAACAACCTGACGGGTTATGCTTCCAACAGCACGTATGTCACTTCCGGCATTTTTGTAGGAGCCCGCTATTTCCTCACCGACAACATCGGGGCATTCACCGAGTTGGGCTACGACATGAACTTTCTCAAGCTCGGCCTCACCGCCAAGTTCTAATGCTTACCTAACGGCGGCGCCCCGCCGTTACCGGCCCCATCTTACCGCGCTTCTCGGGTATGGCCAAGGGCGAACGGTGGCCTTGGAATATCAGAGACGCAAAAAGCCCCGCAGCTATGCTCCGGGGCTTTTTTATATGGTAGTGAGTCGGCTTAGAAAAACAGGAAGCGCTTCTTTTTTTTATGACTTAGCGGCTTGCCTTTCGGATCGATGCTGCCGGCGCGGCGGCCAACGCCGCGCTTCTGCTGGGCCGTGCCACGCTTGTCTTTGAAGTTGAGCACCGAGAAGCCGCCGCGGCCTTTCTCCATTTGCCGGGCTGGGCCCGCGGCGCGGCCGAAGCTGGTGTTGGCAGTGCCGCCGCCGGCGCGGGCTTCCAGAATCTCAATTTGCTGGTCGCGCTTCACCTCGTCGGGGTTCATGCTCATGCGCTGCTGCATGCGGGCAATTTCCTCCCCCGAAACCTTGCGCGACGACTTCTTACGCGACCCGGCCTCGTTGGCTTTGCGGGATTCTTCTGAATAGTCGGGGCGCACGGTAGCCTGGGCATGGGCGCGTGGAGCAAACAAACCCGTGGCAGCCAGCAGCGTAGCGGCAATCAGCTTTTTCATGCGAGAAAGTAGGGGTAAAAAGCCCGGCGCGGGCTATTCAGCGTCGGCCGGAAAACCGGGCGCTTACAAATATAGTTCAATTCCTTAAAACTTGTAGGTCAGTCCGATACCCAACGTTTCTTTGAACTGAATCCGGCGCCCACGGCCGTCGGGAATTCCGTCGTCGTTGCGGTCGGTGGGCACCAGTACGTCGTGGTCGTACACTAGGTTGGTAGCAATGCTGCTGCTGATGAATTTATTAACCTTAAAGCTGATCAGGTTCTCCCAGTTCACGTCGACGTTCTGGGGCCGGCGCAGGTAGTTGCTGAATAGATCCAGCTTGGTCTGGAACACCACGTTTTCCCAGAGCGGCTTGCGGTACTTCACGTTCAGGTAGGCCCCTAGCTCCTTGCGAAACAGCTGCCCCGTCCCCCGCATAATGGTACCGCTGGCGTCGCGCCGGGCGGCTTCCACCCCGAAGGCGCCGGCGTCGGCCAGAGTGTGGTTGGCTACCACGGTAAACTTGCCGGTGATGGGCGACAAAAAGACCGACAGCTGGTCGTTGGGCTTGTAGTCGATGCCGATAGAGGTGAGGATGAAGGCCGGCGCGAAAAAGCCGGACAGCAGCGAATCGGGCTTCTCGATGGCCTTGGTAGGCGTGAGCTGGGTTTTGACGTTGGTCTGGGCGGCATAGTAAAGCACCTTGGTGAACTGGTGGCCAAACTTGGCGTTGAATTCCAGCTTGTCGTCGTTCTTGCGCATGCGGGCCTTGCCGGCTTTCAGCGTACCGTAGAGCAAGTCCAGGGAGGCGTCGAAGGTGCGGTTGGCGCGGCGGTGGTGCACAAACGCGTTGCCCAACGCCAGCAGGGAGGCTGAGCTTTGCCCGCCCGCGGCCCAGTTGGTGAGGCTGACCTGGCTGAGGTTGAGCGTGCCCACGCCCCCGCGCCGCCAGCCCTGCACCGTGTCGGGCGCGGCGGCCGTGACTTCGGAGGTCTGGGCGCGGGCGGCCACGGTCAGGCCGAGACTCAAAAGCAAAAAGGCCAGCAGAAGCCGTAGGAGCCGCGGGTAGCGTGTAGTCATAAGGGAGGTGGTGGTTACAGGAAAGCCGGCCCCGGCTCCAGTCGGGAGGTAGGGCCGGCAGAAGCAAAGAGAGGAGCAGTTCTAGCGACGGCTCAGCGCGTCGCGAATTTCCATCAGCAGTACCTGGTCCTTGGTTGGGCCCGGATCCACAGCTACCACCACTTCGGCAGGCTTCTTGAAGCGGTTGGCGAACTTCACGATGAGGAACACGCAGAAGGCAATGATGAAGAAGTAGATGACGGCGTTCAGAAACAGGCCGAAGTTGAGCGTGGCTGCGCCGGCCTCCTTGGCTTTCTCTATCGTCTCGTAGCTTTTGCCGTCGAGGGCAAAAAACCAGTTCTTGAAGTCGAGTCCGCCGGTGGCCAGCCCGATGATGGGCATCAGAATGTCCTCCGTCAGCGAGGTTACGATTTTGCCGAAAGCTGCGCCAATGATGACACCGACGGCTAGGTCGAGCACGTTCCCCTTGGAAACAAACTCCTTGAACTCCGAGACAAATCCCATGTGGTTGTGATGGTTGGGGTGAGGAAAAAATGGACTGCAGAGGTAAATATATAAATTTACCAATACCAGCTGCCGGTTACCGAAACAAAAGTAGACCCGCTCTTCCGCGACGGCTCCCCGGTTTCGACCAGCCGGGTCGTTTTCCGGGTCAACGCCGCGGCTGGGCCGTCCAAGTACCGGCAGCGCAGCGGCCCGGACGGCGGCGGTTTTGCCCTATCTTTGCGCCCGTTCTTTCTTCCTCCCGCTCTATGGCCTCCTTCGAAAACCTGCTCTACGCCCCCGATGCCGCCTCCGGCATCCTGACCATCACCCTGAACCGTCCCAGCAAGCTCAACGCCCTAAACGCGGCCACCATCGAGGAAATCCGCCAGGCCGTGCAGCTGGCCCTCGACGACAAAGCGGTGCGCGGCATCATCCTGACGGGCAGCGGGGAAAAGGCCTTCGTGGCCGGAGCCGACATCTCGGAACTGGCCGCCCTAAACGACATCAGCGGCCGGCGCGCCGCCGAGCAGGGCCAGGAGGCTTTCTGCCTGATTGAGGACAGCCCCAAGCCCGTCATTGCCGCCGTCAACGGCTTCGCCCTGGGCGGTGGCTGCGAGCTGGCTATGGCTTGCCACCTGCGCGTGGCTTCCGATAACGCCCGCTTCGGCCAGCCCGAGGTGAATCTGGGTCTCATTCCCGGCTACGGCGGCACCCAGCGCCTCACCCAGCTCATTGGCAAGGCCAAGGCCCTGGAGCTGATGCTGACCGCCGACATGATCAAGGCCGACGAAGCCCTGCGCCTGGGCCTCGTCAATCACGTGGTGCCCCAGGCCGAGTTGCTCGACTTCTGCCGGGCCCTGCTGGGCCGCATCCTGACCAAGGCTCCGCTGGCCGTGGGCATGATCATCGACTCGGTCAACGCCTTTTACGACAAGGAGCGCCGCGGCTTCCAGACCGAAGCCAACCTGTTCGGCCGGGCCTTCGGCACCGCTGACTTCCGCGAAGGCACCGCCGCCTTCCTCGAAAAGCGCCCAGCCGTGTTTAAGGGGAATTAAGAATTAGTAATTGATAATTAAGAATTGCGTCCGTTCCCGAGGCGGACCGCACTGGCTTGAGGCAGTGCGCCAGCTGTGGCGTAAGCCAATTCTTAATTCCTAGCTCTTAATTACTAATTAGTAAAACATGGGAATTGCAAAAAAACTGGTCGGCCAGACCGCCGTGTATGGCGTGAGCAGTATTCTGGGCCGCGTGCTCACGTTTTTGCTGGTCCCGCTCTACACCCGCCGGTTTGCCCCGGCCGAGTACGGCATCGTTACGGAGCTATTTTCCTACGTGGCCTTCTTCAACATCCTGTTTACCTACGGGATGGAAACCACCTACTTCCGCTTCGCCAACCAGCCCGGCGCCGACCGGCAGGCCCTCTATAGTAAGGTGCTCAGCTTGCTGCTCATCAGCAGCGTGGCGTTCAGCGGCCTGCTGATTCTGTTGGCCGGCCCCATCACCGTTAGCGGGCTGAAGTACCCCCCGGAGCTGACCCGCTACGTGGTCTGGCTGGCGCTGATTATGGGCGTTGATGCCGTGACGGCCATTCCGTTTGCCCGGCTGCGGCTCGAAAACAAGGCCCGCAAGGTGGCCACGGTGCGCTTTCTCAACATCTTGGTCAACGTCGGGCTGAACCTGTTCTTCATCGTGCTCTGCCCCGACGTGGCCGCCGGCAAGTACCTGCCCCAACTCCAGCCTCTGGTGGCGGCCGTCTACAATCCCGCCCTGGGCGTGGGCTACGTATTCCTGGCCAACCTGATTGCCAACGCCCTTTACCTGCCCCTGCTCTGGCACGAGCTGCGCGACTTCCGCTTCCGCCTCGATTTCGCCCTGCTCCGCCCCATGCTTAAGTACGCCTACCCGCTGATGCTGATGGGCCTGGCCGGCATGGTCAACGAAACCCTCGACCGGCCCCTGCTCAAGTACTGGCTGCCCGAAGGCTTCTACCCCGGCCAGTCCAACATGACGGCGGTGGGCATCTACGGGGCCTGCTACAAGTTCGCCATGTTCATGACGCTCTTCATCCAGGCCTTCCGCTACGCCGCCGAGCCCTTCTTCTTCGCCCAGAGCACCGACAAAAACTCCCCGGCCACCTTTGCCCTCATCCTGAAGTGGTTCACGCTCTGCTGCGCCTTCATCTTCGTCTTCATCAGCCTCAACATCGAGGACTTCGCCCGCTTCCTGCTCGGCCGCGACGAGTACCGCGCCGGGCTGGGCATCGTGCCTTTCCTGCTGCTGGCCAACCTGTTTCTGGGCATGTACTACAACCTGTCGGTGTGGTTCAAGCTCACCGACAAAACCTACTTCGGCACCTACATCAGCTTCGGCGGCGCGGCCCTCACCATCCTGCTCAACTTCTTCCTGATTCCGCTCCTGGGGTACATGGGCAGCGCCATCACTACCCTGGCCTGCTACTTTATGATGGCCGCCGTGTGCTGGTACCTGGGCAATAAACACTACCCCATCCCCTACCCCATGGCCCGGCTCAGCGCCTGGCTGCTGCTGGCCGTTGGCCTGGTGGCCGCCAGCTGGTATCTGCCCCTGCCCAACTACTGGCTGCGCCACGCCGTCCACCTGGCCCTGTGCCTGGCCTTTGCCGGGGCCGTGTTCCTAATCGAGCGACCCCGCCGCCCGCTCCAGCCCCGCTAAGCGCCTTCTCAGCCAAGGCCACCCAAGATTCGAGCAAAGCAAAACACCCTTTACCTAATCAAAAACGCCATTCGAGCAAAGTGAAACACTCTTTGCCTGATCGGAAACACTATTCGAGCGAAGCGAAACACTATTTGAGTAATCGAAAACATCTCTTGTCCGAAGCGAAACGCTCTTGAGCTAATTAAAAACACCCTCGGCCCGTCGCGCAGCCCTTGCGCGACGGGCCTGATCCGCCTGCCTAAAATCATATCTTGCCGCCGGCTATCTTTACGGGCCGCGCCTCCCCTTGCCTTTGCCATGCAGATTCCCGTCATCAACCGCTCCCACCACCCCCTGCCCGCGTACCAGACGGCCCACGCCGCCGGCCTCGACGTGCGGGCCAACCTCGCGGAGCCCATTACGTTGAAGCCCCTGCAGCGCGCCCTCATTCCCACGGGCCTGTTCCTGGAGCTGCCCGTGGGCTACGAAATGCAGGTCCGCCCCCGCAGCGGCCTGGCCTACAAGCACGGCATCGGCATCGTCAACAGCCCCGGTACCATCGACGCCGACTACCGCGGTGAGCTGAAAGTGCTGCTGGTAAATCTGTCCGACCAGGATTTCGTAGTACAGGACGGGGAGCGAATCGCGCAGCTCGTCGTGGCCCGCCACGAAACCGTTGCCTGGCAGGAAGTGGCCGAGCTCACCGAAACCCTGCGCGGCACCGGCGGCTACGGCAGCACCGGCGTGCAGTAACCATATAACACAACCGCCGGCCGCGCGTACTTCTCAAAATGCGCCTGCAATCGTTGCCAGCCGCTACAGCCGCGGCCGGTTCCCCAGGCCCCCGGCTTCCTCCCGAAGCCTTTCTTTTGACCACCCCAACCGTTACCTAAACCAACTTACCAACTCCCGCAGCACCCAACTTCTACTATGAAAATCATCGTTCCAATGGCCGGCATGGGCAAACGCATGCGCCCCCACACGCTCACCGTTCCCAAGCCTCTGATTCCGATTGCCGGCAAACCCATTGTGCAGCGCCTGGTAGAGGACATTGCCAAAGTCTGCGGCGAGCAAGTAGAAGAAGTGGCCTTTATCATCGGGCGCTTCGGCGAGGCCGTGGAGAAAAGCCTGATTGCCATTGCCGAGTCCGTCGGCGCCAAGGGCACCATCGTCTACCAAGACGAGCCCCTGGGCACCGCCCACGCCATCCTCTGCGCCAAGGAGTCGCTTAGCGGTCCGTTGGTCGTCGCCTTCGCCGATACCCTCTTCAAGGCCGACTTCACCCTCGACAGCTCCGCCGCCGGTACCATCTGGGTGCAGCGCGTCGACGACCCCAAGCCCTTCGGCGTCGTCAAGCTCGATGGCGATGGCCAGATCACCGACTTCGTTGAGAAGCCCCAGGAATTCGTTTCTGACCTCGCCATCATCGGTATCTACTACTTCCAGGACGGCGCCTACCTGCGCGAGGAGCTTCAGTTCCTGCTCGACAACGACATCAAGGACAAAGGCGAGTACCAGCTCACCAACGCCCTCGAAAACATGAAGAACAAGGGTACCACCTTCGTGCCCGGCCGCGTCACCGAGTGGCTCGACTGCGGCAACAAGGACGCCACGGTCTTCACCAACCAGCGCTACCTCGAATACCTGCAAGAGCGCGGCGAGGAGCTGGTGGCCCAATCCGCCAAGATCACCAACAGCGTCCTGATTCCGCCGGTCTACATCGGCGAAAACGCCATCATCACCGATTCGGTGGTCGGCCCCCACGTCTCCCTCGGCGACCACAGCAACGTACGTAGCTCGGTGCTGTCCAACTCCATCGTGCAGCAGTCGGCCACGGTGCTGCACGCCAACGTGGCCAACTCCATGATCGGCAACCACGCCACCGTTACCGGCACCCCCGACGACCTGAGCCTCGGCGACTACAACACGCTGCGCGTGTGATATTTTTCCGCCGCCGCATGTTAGCAGTAGCGCGGGCATCTGTCCGCAGATTTGTTTCTTTGGGGTAATTCCTTTTTCAAACGGCGGCCTGCCGTCCGTGCTACTGCTTTCATGCGTCGAATTAGTATCTCCTTTATTTTTCTGCTGAGCCTACTGCTGGCCGGGCCGGGGTATGCCCAGCAGGCCAAGCCCGAAGCCGACCCCACCAAACCGCTCAAGCTGACGCGGCGGGAGCGGAAGGAGCTGGCGCGCCGGGCCGAGCTGGATATTGCCCGCCAGCAGGTGCGCGTGCTATCGGAAAAGGACCGCGAGATGAGCGAGTCGTTTTTCGTGGAGGGCGTCAAGTTCGTGCTGCTCGAAGATTACAACAAAGCCCTGGAGCGGCTGCTGAAAGCCTACGCCCTAAACCCAACCAATGCGGCCATCAACTACAAGATTGCCGAAACCAACCTGCTCAGCGGCAATCTCAAGGACGCCACCAACTTCGCCCAGGTAGCCGTTAAGCTCGACCCCGAAAACGCCTACTACTACCTGCTGCTGGCCCAGATCTACGCTTCCCAGAAGCAGTACGACCAGGCCGCCAAGGTCTACACCAGCCTGATCCGGGACGTGCCCGACTCGGGCTACTACCTCTTCAACCTGGCCGACCTGTACATGGCCCAGGGCAAGCTGAACGAGGCGCTAGCCACCTTTGAGCAGGCCGAAAAGCAGTTCGGGCCCTTGGATGAGGTGTCGTTCAAGAAGCAGCAGATCTACCTCAAGCAGAACAACCTCGACAAGGCCCTGCAGGAAGGCGACGCGCTGATTAAGGGCAATCCGGACGAGGTGCGCTACGTCATTGCCCAGGCCGAGATGTACGCCTCCAACAACCGCCTGCCCGACGCCATCCGGGTGGCCGAGCAGGCCCTGAAGCAGGACCCCGACAATCCCCAGGCCCGCATGATCCTGGCCGACATTTACCGGCAGCAGGCCAACCCCATCGAGTCGGAAAAGCAGATCAAGCTGGCCTTCGAAAGCCCCGCGCTGGACATCGACGAGAAGGTGCGCATCCTGCTCGACTACATCAAGCAGCTGCCCAACTCCACGCTGGGCCAGACGGCGCTGGAACTGGCCGCCATCACCACCCGCGTCCACCCGCACGAGGCCAAGGCGTTTTCCATTGCCGGCGACATCCAGACCCTGACCGACCACAAAAAGGACGCCCGCGACTCCTACCTCAAAGCCATCCGGCTCGACAACTCCAAGTTCCAGATCTGGCAGCAGGTGGTGCTCATCGACGCCGAGCTGAACCAAGTGGACTCCCTGCTGCGCCACACCGACCGGGCCCTGGAGCTGTTTCCGAACCAGGCCCCGCTGTGGTACTACAACGGCGTGGCGCTGATGCTCAGCAAGCAGACGCCCAAGGGCATCAAGGCGCTGGAGTACGGCCGCAAGCTTTCCCTCGACAACCCCGAACTGCTGGTCCAGATTGACACCCAGCTCGGCGACGCCTACCACGAGGTGAAGGACAACGCCAAGTCGGACGCTTCCTACGACGCGGCCCTGGCCTTCGATGCCAACAACGCGCAGGCGCTGAACAATTACAGCTACTTTCTGTCGTTGCGCGGGGAGAAGCTCGATAAGGCCCGGGAAATGTCGGGCAAGCTGGTAAAGCAGTTTCCCGACAACGACACCTACCTCGACACGTACGCCTGGGTACTTTACAAGCTCAAAGACTACGCCGGGGCGCGCCTCAACCTGGAAAAAGCCCTCAAAACCACCAGTGACGCTACGGTAATCGAGCACTACGGCGACGTGCTGTTTCAGCTGGGCGAGAAAGACCGGGCGCTGACCGAGTGGCAGCGGGCCAAGAAAACCGGCGGGGCATCCAACCAGATTGACCGCAAAATCAAAGACAGTAAACTCTATGAATAAGTGCTTTTCGCTGGTGCTGCTGTGGGCGGCCGTGCTGCTTGGAGGCTGTAGCCCCAAACTTTCGCCGGCCAAATCCGCCAAGACGACCACGCCAGCCAAAGCCGCCGAGATGGTGAAGGCCACCAACGTGGACTTCCGCTACCTCAAGGCCAAGGGCAAAATCAAGATTGACGCCCCCCAGCTCCAGCAAAGCGCCAACCTCAACGTACGCATGCGCAAGGATAGCGTCATCTGGCTGTCGGTGTCGCTGGTGGGCATTGAGGGGGTGCGGGCCTACATCACTCCCGACTCGATTCAGGTGCTCAACTACCTGCAGAAAGAATACTACTCCGGCAATTTCAGCTACCTCAGCGAGCGGCTGAACGTACCCGTGACCTTCGAGCAGGTGCAGGCCGCGCTGCTGGGCAACTACCTCAACGCCCCGGCCGGCTCCTCGCCGAAAATTACCACCGACGCCACCACCCAGACGCTGGAGTTCAGTCAGGCCAGTGTGCTCGTCACCCAGCTTATCGAGCTTGCCCGGAGTCGCGTCACCCAGCTGGCGGTAGTGGACCCGGCTACTCAGAACCGGTTTTCGGCCGACTATTCCGACTTCCGCCCACTCGAAGGCACGACGGGGCCGCAGTTTGCCTTCACCAACGTGGTGAAAGCCCAGCCCACCAAGGGCGCGGCCTCCGTCATCACCATCAACTACCGCAACGTCGACGTGGACAAAGAGCGGCTGACGTTCCCGTTTTCGGTTCCCAAGGGCTATGCGCGCAAGAAGTAGCGGCACGGCCGCGGCCCTGCTGGTGGCGCTACTGGTGCTGGCGCAGGGCGAGTCCATCCTGGCCCAGCAGCGCACGCGCAACAAGTCGACGGCCCGGACCACAACGCGCAACACTGGCCCCAGGAAGAAAAGCAAGGCCCAGCTGGAGCGGGAGCGGCGGGCCAACCTGCGCCGCATTCAGGAAACCAGCCGCATTCTGGAGCAAACCCAGAAGCAGAAGCAGGCTTCCCTGGGCCAGCTCAATGCGCTGAAGGAAAAGCTGACCGTGCAGAAAGGCGTCATCAATTCGATTTCATCGGAGCTGAAGTACATCGAGTCCGACGTGCGGCAGACCGAGACGCAGGTGCAGCAAACCCAGCAGAGCTTGGCCCAGCTTAAGGCCGAGTACGCCCGACTGATTTACGCCTCCTCGAAAACGGCCAACAGCTACAACCGCATCATGTTCCTGTTTGCGGCCGAGTCGTTCAACCAGCTCATGCTGCGCCTGCGCTACGTGCGGCAGTACTCGGAAGTGCGCCAGCAGCAGGCCGCCCAGATCAGCAATACCCAGCAGCACCTCACCCATCAGCTCACCGGCCTGACGGAGAAAAAGCAGGAAAAAAGCTCCTTGCTGACCACTCAAGTAGCCGAAAGCCGCAACCTGCTCACGCTCAAAACCCAGCAGGACCAGGTCGTAACCAAGCTCAGCCAGCAGGAAGAAGGGCTGCGTCAGGAGCTAGCCGAGCGGCAGCAGGCCGTCAGCCGCCTCGACAACCTGATTGCCGAGCGAGTGCGGGAGGAAATTGCCCGCGCCGCCCGGGTAGCCCGCGCCAACGCCGCCCGCGCCGCTAGGAATTCAGCCGCCCGCAGCAACCCGAACACCACCACGCGCCGCCCCGCCGAATCGACGGCCCGCCCCAACACCAGCCCCGAAACGGCCGCTGCGGACGTGCCCGAGGAGGAAGCTCCGCGCACCGACCGGGTGACGCTAACGCCGGAAACGGCGGTACTCTCGTCGTCGTTTGCCGACAACCGCGGGCGGCTGCTGTGGCCCGTGGCTCGCGGCTTCATCTCGCAGCGCTTCGGCCGCCACTCCCACCCGGTGCTCAAAAACGTCATTGTCGAAAACCGGGGCGTCGACATCCAGACCAGCACCGGGGAGCCCGTGCGCGCCATTTTCGACGGCAAGGTGCTCACCGTGGCCAGCATTGCGGGCATGAACAACATCGTCATGATTCAGCACGGCGAGTACTTCACGGTGTACGCCAAGCTGCGCAGCGTAAGCGTAAGCGAGGGCCAGCAGGTGCACATGCGCCAGCAGATCGGGACGGTGTACACCAGCTCGGAGGGCACCTCGGAGCTGCAGTTTCAGGTGTGGCGCAACAGCTCCAATCTGAACCCGGAGAACTGGCTGAGCCGCAACCGGTAGGTGGCGGCCGCGCGAAAGGCAAAAAAAAACACCGTACAGCGCACGGTGCCTTTCTGAGCTATGAAAACAAACTTAGCTACCGTTTCCTGCCGAAAGCTGGAAAGCCTACGCGGAGGTATTCTTTCAAGAATCGGGCATTAGCTGATAACCTGGCGAAAGATAGGGGTGGCCCTAGCTAAATGCTAGGAAATTCGCCGAATACGGGTTTTAACTCGGTGAAGGGGTCATTTTATTGTACTGCGAAAAGCGGACCGGCAATTAGACTAAGTTAAGGCGGCTGAGCAGCGCGGCCTTGTAGGAGCTACCAATCGGGACGGGCATCAGGTTGCCGATCCGGTCGGTGCTGCGGCCCGTATCCACCACTACGGCGTCGGCCTCAATGGCCGTGATACGGTCGAGCCGTACGATGTACTTGCGGTGCACGCGAGCAAACTCGCGCGGGGGCAGCTTGGTTTCGAGCTCCTTCATGGTGCTGTACACCGTGTGTCGCTCCCGCCCCGCGTATATGTTGACATAGTCGCCCAAAGCCTCCACGTAGCGGATATCGACGGTATCAACACGCACCAGCTTGTGGTCTTGCTTGATGAAAATCTCGTTGCGGCTACCCATGTACAGCGACTCGGCCGTGTCATTGGCCATGCGCAACAGGCCGTCGAGCTTGCGCTGCTCCTGCTCCAGCTGCAGGCGGGCCCGGCGCAGCTCCAGGTGGGCCACTACCTCGCGGGCCAGGATGCGCAGAGCCTCGCGCTGGGGCTCAGTGAGCCGGTGGGGCACCGTATCGATGGCGCAGAGCGTGCCAATGGGGAAGCCTTCGGGTGTGAGCAGCGGCGCCCCGACGTAAAACCGGATCTGCGAATCGGCCGCAATCATCGGGTTGGCCTTGAAAAAGGCATTTGTCATCAGGTCTTCCACTTCCATAATGTCTTCCGAGAGCATGGCGTACTGGCAGATGGACATCTTGCGCGGCATGGCGGCCGCGCCGTCGAAGCCCGTAGTGGCCTTGTACCACTGCCGGTCGGCGTCGATCATGGAAACCATGGAAGTGGGCGTGCCGCAGATGTAGGCTGCCAGCCGCACCAGGTCGTCGAAGACCGTCTCGGCGGGCGTGTCCAGAATCTGGTAGTTTCGCAAAGCCTCCAGACGCTGGGTTTCATCAACATTCCGCAGGATAGCTCCAGGCAAAGGCTGGGCCGTCGGCGATTGGCGCGTTTTTACGGGCATAAGCACAAGGAAAAACAGAACGCGGCGGGCAAAGCCCGGAGGCTATGTTCTGGAGTCGGGTTGGGGACGGCAAAGTACGAGAAGCAAGCTAAGAATTTTCGGTTCTGCCCGGTAAAAACCCATTATCACCCGGCAGGTGAAACCGTGCGCGCGTTAAACTGGTTTGCAAGGTACGTAGCGCGGCTGCGCGGCGGTTTTAGTAGGCCCCAACTTATTACGCCAATTGGCGGCGGGCAAAACGGTTTTGAAAATTATGGGGTACCTTTACCAATCCTGAACCGGCCGAACCCGCGTATACTAGCCTTTGCATCCCATCAAACGGCCTCAGGCCATTGCTCATGACACTTGCTTCGCTTTTTCTGATTGGTAACTTCGGCACCACCGAAATTCTGCTGATCCTGTTCGTCATCATTCTGCTGTTCGGCGCCAAGCGGATTCCGGAGCTGGCCAAGGGCCTGGGTAAGGGCATCCGCGAGTTCAAGGACGCCTCCAAGGACGAAAAGCCCGAGTTTCACGACCGGCCCGTGAACCCAAACGACCCGAACCAAAACCGCCTGTAATCTTCCCAGCCATGCAGACTCCCTTCTTTCTGTTTCTCGGTGACCTGGGCGGCGGCGAAATTATGTTGATCATGGTCGTCATCCTGATCTTCTTCGGCGCCAACAAAATTCCGGAGCTGGCCCGCGGCCTAGGTAAAGGTATCCGCGAGTTCAAGGACGCGTCCAGCGAAATACGCAACGAGTTCGAAAACGCCGGCCGCACGCCCCAGCAGCCCCAAACGCCCTACAATCAGAACACCTCGTACCAGGCACCTTTGCAGCCCGTGCAGCCGGTAGTGCCCGGCCAAACCGAAAATTCCTTAGTTTCGGATGCGCAGATTGTAACGCCCGCCCCGCTGGCTCCGCCCATGGACGGTGGAATTACGCCGCCTCATTCCGAGCGGCCCAGACTAGATCAAACGACTTAACGAATAGTACCACTTGAGACGGTTCAATTCTCTTACGGAAGTTCGAAACGAGCTGACGGCAGGCACCACCACCTGTCGTCAGCTCGTGGAGTATTACCTGGATAACATCCAGAAGAAAAGCCACCTGAACGCCTTTCTGGAAGTATGGCCCGACGAAGCCCGCGCCCAGGCCGACGCCGTAGACACCAAGCTGGCGGCCGGCACGGCCGGTAAGCTGGCCGGCATGGTCGTAGGACTAAAGGACGTGCTGGCCTACAAGGACCACGCCCTGCAGAGTAGCAGCCACATTCTCGACGGCTTTAAGTCGCTTTACACCGGCTCGGCCGTGCAGCGCCTGCTCGATGAGGACGCCATCTTTATCGGGCGCCAGAACTGCGACGAGTTTGCCATGGGCGCTTCCAACGAAACATCCTACTTCGGGCCCGTCCGCAATGAAATTGACCCGGAGCGCGTGCCTGGCGGCTCCTCGGGCGGCTCGGCCGTAGCTGTGCAGGCCGACCTTTGCTTGGCTTCCATCGGCTCCGACACCGGCGGCTCGGTGCGGCAGCCGGCGGCGTTTTGCGGCGTTATCGGCTTCAAGCCCACGTATTCGCGCATTTCCCGCTACGGCTTGATTGCCTACGCCTCCTCCTTCGACCAGATTGGCACGCTCACCCGCTCGGTGGAAGATGCGGCCCTGCTGCTGGAAGTAATGGCTGGCCCCGACGACTTCGACAGCACCGCCAGCCAGCAACCCGTGCCGGCCTACAGTGAGCTGCTGGAACCAGCCGCGCACTACCGCATCGGCTACATCCGCGACACGATGGAGCGGCCGGGTCTGAACCCCGAAATCAAGGAAGCCGTGGAAGGCGTGCTGGAGGTATTGCGCGAGCAGGGCCACGTGGTCGACGCCGTCGATTTCCCTTACCTCGACTTTATCGTCCCCTCGTACTACATCCTGACTACCGCCGAGGCCAGCTCCAACCTGAGCCGCTTCGACGGCGTGAAGTACGGTTACCGCGCCCCGGACGCCACCGACCTGGAGTCGCTCTACAAGAAAACCCGCGCCCAGGGCTTCGGCCCCGAGGTGCAGCGCCGCATTCTGCTGGGCACCTTCGTGCTGTCGGCCGACTACTACGATGCCTATTACACCAAGGCCCAGAAGGTACGGCGCCTGATCAAGGAAAAAACCGACGAGTTGCTACGCCAGTACGACTTTCTGGTGCTGCCGACCACGCCGACCACGGCGTTCCGCATCGGCGAAAACGAGAAGGACACGCTGGCCATGTACCTAGCCGACATCTTTACGGTGCAGGCTTCTCTGGCCGGAGTGCCGGCCATTTCGGTGCCGGCTGGTACTGACGCAGCCGGGCTGCCCATCGGGGTACAGGTGCTGAGCGGTGCCTTCCGGGAGGAGCACTTGCTGGCCTTTGCCAAATCGGTTACGGAAACGCTTACGCCCGCCATGTGATGAAAAAGTCGTGGGGTCGGACTGCTGTGGTGCTGCTGCTGGCGGCTGGAATCCGCCCTGCGGCGGCCCAGGTGCTGCCGCAGCTGAACTCCGGCCAACCCAACGACACGGCCCGCGTGCAGCTCCAGATTCAGCCCGATTCGCTGGTGGCAGAGCCGCAGACCGAAAGCCCCGACTCGGCCCGTCTGGTCTGGCTGCAGACGCCGCCGGAAATCAAGGATTTGGTCGGCGACCGGGTGAGCTGCTTCGAAACCGACGTGCCGCACGTCTTCAACGGCACGGTGATGAGCTTCGTGACGTACTTCACGGTGCGCAACCGGGCTTACACCCAGCGCATCTTGGAGCGGCAGAACCTGTATTTTCCGCTGTTTGAGAAGTATCTCGCCAAATACCACCTGCCCCAGGATCTAAAGTATCTGGCGGTGGTGGAGTCGGCGCTGCTGCCCACGGCCCGCTCCCGGGTAGGCGCTGTGGGCCTGTGGCAGTTTATGGGCCCCACGGCCGGCGACCTGCGGCTGGTGCGCAACGAGTACATCGACGAGCGCATGAACCCGGAGAAGTCGACGGAGGCTGCGTGCAAGTTCTTGCGGGATTTGTACCGGCAGTTTGGCGACTGGGAGCTGGTGCTGGCGGCCTACAACTGGGGCAGCGGCAACGTGCAGCGGGCCATCAAGCGCAACGGCACCCGCAACTTCTGGGCCTTGTACCCGGCCCTACCGAAGGAGACGCGCAACTACGTGCCCACCTTCACGGCCCTGCTCTACACGATGCAGTACGCCAACGAGCACCAGCTGCACTCCGACCAGCTCAACTATCTCTACCCCGAGCCCACCGATACGCTCCTGCTGTCGGGCCGGTCCTTGGATCTGCGCAAGTTCTCGGCCCAGTTCGGCCTCGACTCCAGCGCCATTTCGCGGCACAACCCGGAAATCCGCAAAACCTACCTGCCGGCCAGCATTCATAACTACGCCCTGACCATCCCCCGGTGCGTGAGCGTAGAGCTGGCGGCCCTGGACCGCAACACGGTGCTGGACTTCTGCCAGGTGGTGCTGCCGCCGCCCGCCCCAATTGCCCCCGTGGCCCCGGCCCTGGACGGCACAGATTCAACCCGGACGCTGGCGGCGGATAAGCCCCGCTTCCGGCGCGTGCGCCACACCGTGCGGCGCGGCGAAACCGTAGCCACCGTGGCTGAGCACTACGATGTGACACCGGCCCAGCTTCGCCGCTGGAATGAGCTACCGCGCAACCGCAAACTCACGCCTCAGCAGAAGCTCGTCGTATTCCTGCCCGTGGAGGCCGCTGAAGAAGCCCCGACCGTAGCCGTCGTGCGCAAGCCGCGTATTCCCGCCAAGCTGCCGCTGCCGACGGAAAAAGGTTCGGTAGCTGCGGCCACTGCACCGGAAAGAACCGCCGTAGTAGTGGAAGCAGCACCGGAGCCGGCCGCCAAGCCAGAGTCAGTAGTTGTCCGCACCGTAGCTGCCCGCGCACCCAAGCCCGCCAGGGAAGCGGCGCCCGCCGCTACGCCGGAACCAGCCGCGCCCGTGGCTAAGACCCCGCCGGCCGAAGACGACAGCCTGCCCGCCACTTACGTGGTGCGCAAGGGCGACTACCTGACCCGAATTGCCCGGGAGCGGGGGTTGCAGGTCGCCCAGATTGTAGCCTGGAACAAGCTGACGTCCGAAACCGTGGTACCGGGCCAGAGGCTCATCTTCACCGCTCCCACCGAAACCGAGCCGGCCCCGCGGGCCGTAGTTGCCACGCCGGCCAAAGCCCGTCGCCACGCCGCCGTACCGGAACCAGCAGCTGCCCCGGAGGCGCTGCCCAAAACCCACCTCGTGCAGCCCGGCGACACGCTCTACAACATCTCCCGCCGCTACCAGGGCGTGACGGTGGAACAACTGCGCAAGCTCAATCACCTGAAGTCGGATGAGGTGAAGCCGGGGCAGAAGCTGGTTATCGTGCAGGGCTGAGCGGCCCTTCAGCGCGCTATGTACCATGAGGCTCCCGGTAGCGGGGGCTTTTTTTATGCCGGTACCCACTGGGCCGCCCTCCGGCAAGCCCTGCGGGGCAGCCTTGGCAGCGTACTCCGGTGCTGCTCCATAATTCTGCTGGGCCGGGGCCTTTGCGCTGTACCGTAAATTCCTTATTCTTACCGTAGTTACCGCTACCGCCGGCCCGACTCTATCCCTTACCGCGCCGAACCGGCCGACCTTCCCCACACCCCTGTTGCCCTTGCTGACCACGTTGCATGGCTGCCCCCAGTGGGCGGCCGGCTGCGCCGTGCATCCGGGGCTTTTTTGTGCCCTTTCCCTCCTATTCCCCATGAAGCTTTACCGCCCCCTGCTTCCGGGGCCACCTTAGCGGCCAGCCCCTCCCGGCCCATCTTCCCGCGGCCAGCCCCGGCGGGGTCCGGCAACCTTACTGTTCACGACTTCCTTTCCTCTAACCCTCTTCCCGTATGCCCGCTTCCGATAACCTCCAGATCAGCCTCAGCGCCGCCGACATCCAGAAAATTAACGACGCCATCGACACCCTGGAGGCGCTCCTGGCCCCGGTGCTCATCACCCTGACCGGCAAGGAAATTCAGCGCCTGCCCAAAGCATCCGACGCCTCCCTGCCCTTTATTCAGAAAGCCCTCGACCTGGCCGAGCTGCACCCCGGCTTCGCCCCTGGCTACGTCGACATTGCCGGCCTGCGCCTCGACCTGGCCGCCTGGGAGCAGATGCAGGGCTTTGTCCGCCGCCTCCAGCCCATTACCACCAACCTGACCAGCACCGCCGTCAAGCTGGGCAGCGAGTCCTACGTCACGTCCCTGGCTTTCTACAGCTCTACCCAGCTGGCCGCCAAGCAGGGCATTTCCGGCGCCCAGGACGCCGAGCGGGCCTTAAAGACGCGCTTCGAGGCCCAGGGTAAGCCCAAAAAGAAGCCGACGGCCTAAGAGTCGGGCCGCCCCGGCCGCTTATTCCGGGCCGGATCTGGGTTTATTCGGCCCGTTCTGAAACTCACGACAGCTCCCGTAAAATTCAGGACCGGCCGGGTGAAAATCACGGGAGTGGTCATAAAAATCACGGGAGCGGCCGTGAAATTCATGACTGCTCCCGTGATTTTTATGACCACTCCCGTGAAAAAGATGACCGCCCGGCTGAATTTCAGCCGGGCGGTCATCTTTTTCAGGACCACCCCGGTGAAAATCACGACCGCTGCCGTGATTTTCACCGGGGGGGTCCTGATTTTTATCCCCTTCGCCCTCACTGGCGGGGCGGGCCGTAGCAGGGTCCCGGCTTTGATTCGGGCGCATTTTGCCCCAACTTGCTTACTTGCTCCCCATCAGCAACTCATCCATTGCCCCCCACCCATGCTGAAAATAAACAAGCAGGAAGCCCTCGACTACCACTCCCAGAGCCCGGCCGGTAAGATTGAAGTAGTGCCCACCAAGCCCGTCAGCACCCAGCTCGACCTGGCCCTGGCCTACTCCCCCGGCGTGGCCGAGCCCTGCCTGGCCATTGCCGCCAACCCCGATGACGTGTATAAGTACACCGCCAAGGGCAACCTGGTGGGCGTAATTTCCAATGGCACGGCCGTGCTGGGCCTGGGCAACATCGGACCGGCCGCCTCCAAGCCCGTGATGGAAGGCAAGGGCGTATTGTTCAAGAAGTTCGCCGGCATCGACTGCTTCGATATCGAAATCGACGCCACCGACCCCGAGGAGTTTATCCGCATCGTGAAGTCGCTGGAGCCCACGTTTGGTGGCATCAACCTGGAAGACATCAAGGCCCCCGAGTGCTTCGTCATCGAGAAGGCCCTGCGCGAGCAGATGAACATTCCGCTGATGCACGACGACCAGCACGGCACGGCCATCATCTCGTCGGCGGCGCTGCTGAACGCGCTGGAAGTGGTGGGCAAGACCATCGGCGACATCAAGCTGGTGGTGAGCGGCGCGGGCGCGGCGGCCATCAGCTGCCTGCGCCTGTATCGGGAGCTGGGCCTAAACCTGGCCAACGTCCTCGTCTTCGACAAAGACGGCATCATCAACCGGCAGCGCACCGACCTGGCTGAGTTGCAGATGCAGTTTGCCACCGACAGCCCCGTGACCACCCTGGCCGAGGCCATGCAGGGCGCCGACGTGTTTCTGGGCCTCTCGGCCGCCAACGTGCTGCCCGCTGAGCTGCTGCTGCTCATGGCCGACAACCCCATCGTGTTTGCCCTGGCCAACCCGAACCCGGAAATTGCCTACGACGTGGCCATGGCCACCCGCCCCGACCTGATTATGGCCACCGGCCGCTCCGACCACCCCAATCAGGTCAACAACGTGCTGGGCTTCCCCTACATCTTCCGCGGCGCGCTGGATGTGCGCGCCACCGAAATCAACGAGGCCATGAAGCTGGCCGCCGTGCAGGCTCTGGCCGAGCTGGCCAAGGAGCCCGTGCCCGAGATGGTAAACAAGGCCTACGGCGACAACACCCTAGCTTTCGGCCGCGCCTACCTCATCCCCAAGCCACTCGACCCGCGCCTGATTATCACGGTGAGCACCGCCGTGGCCAAGGCCGCCATCGAAAGCGGCTCGGCCCGCCGCACCATCACCGACTGGTTTGCCTACGAAGACGAACTGCGCGCCCGCCTGGGCGTGAACCAGAAGCTGATGAACCGCATCACCTCGGCCGCCAAGGCCAGCCCCAAGCGGGTGGTGTTCCCCGAGGCCGACAACTACAAGATACTCAAGGCGGCCCAGATCCTGCACGACGAAGGCATCGCCAAGCCCATCCTGCTCGGCAACCTCGACAAGATCAACAGCATTGCCCGAGCCAACTCCCTCGATCTGGAAGGCTGCGAGATTATCGACATCCTGAAAGAGGACGCCAAGCGCGAGGAATACGCCGCCCTGCTGTTCGAGAAGCGGCAGCGGCGCGGCATCACGCTCTACGAAGGCCGCCGCCTGCTCCGGGAGCGCAACTACTATGGCTCGATGATGCTCGAAACCGGCGAGGCCGACGCCTTCATCACCGGCCTCACCAAGGACTACGGCAAGTCCATCGTGCCCTCGCTCCAGGTTATCGGGGTGAAGGATGGCGTGCAGCGCGTGGCCGGTATGTACATCATCCAGCACAAGAAAGGCCCGTACTTCTTCGCCGATACCACCGTTAACATCGACCCCACGGCCGAGGAAATGGTGGACATCATCGGCCTCACGGCCCAGGCCGTGCGCTTCTTCGACACCGAGCCGCGCATTGCGGTGCTGAGCTATTCCAACTTCGGCTCCAACGCCGGGGAGCTGCCCGGCAAGGCCCGCAAAGCCACCGAGCTGGCCAAGAAGCGCTACCCCGACCTGATTCTGGACGGCGAGATGCAGGCCAACACGGCCCTGAGTCCGCAATTGCTGCAGGAGCACTATCCCTTCAGCGAGCTGGCCGAGAAAGGCGCCAACACGCTGATTTTTCCCAACGTCGTGTCGGGCAACATCGCCTACAAGGTGCTCCAGGAGATTGGGGGCGCCGAGGTTATCGGGCCCGTGCTGATGGGCATGCGCAAGCCGGTCCACATCCTGCAGCTCGGCGCCACCGTGCGCGACATCATCAACATGACCGCCATTGCCGTCGTCGACGCCCAGACCTACGGGCAGACGCTGTAGCAACCAGCCAGCCGCGGACAAAAGCAACGTTCCGGAAAAAGAAAAAACCTGCCGGGTGGTCCGGCAGGTTTTTTCTTTTTCCGGGGCTGCGTGGTCGGGAACGGTTTATTCTGATTTGGTGCTTACCCCAAACCAGCGCCAAAAATCCGTAGATTTGGGTTGGCTCATCCTATCTTCACCCCCGCCTCCTAGCGGCCTCAACGGCTAGGTTCGCCCGCCTCCAACCACCCCCACTCTGAACTGCCGGCTTTGGCCGGCCCCACTACGCGTATGATTGCCTACATCGACGGTACCCTGGCTCACAAAGACCCCACCATGGCCATCATGGACGTGAGCGGGGTCGGCTACGAGATAAAGATTTCCCTGGCCACTTACTCCAAGCTGCCCGCCGAGGGCGAAAAGGCCAAGCTGTTTACGTTTCAGCATATCAAGGAAGACGCCCAGACGCTCTACGGCTTCCTCGACCCCAACGAGAAGGCGCTGTTTATGCAGCTCATTTCAGTGTCGGGCATTGGGCCAGGCACGGGCATCATGATGGTAAGCAGCATGAGCGTGGGTGAAATCCGCCATGCCATCGTGCAGGAAGACGTGCGGGCCATTCAAAGCATTAAGGGCGTAGGACCCAAGACCGCCCAGCGCGTGATTCTGGAGCTGCGCGACAAGATGCGCAAGGACGAGCTGCTGGCCAAAGCCGGAGTAGATACGGTTCCGATGGCTAAGGCACACAATACGAACCGCTCGGAAGCGTTAGCCGCATTAGTAACCTTGGGCTTTGCTCGCGCCGCGGCCGAAAAAACCCTGGATCAGATCCAGAACAAGCACGGCAACGACCTGAGCGTGGAAGGGTTGATTAAGTTTGCTCTCAAGTCTCATTAGATTTTACGCGGCTCGCCGCTTGATTGTTGCCTTTGAACTCTGGTAAAAAGTTACTCACCGCTTCTGTCGTTGTTTTCGCGTCGCTGGTGGCTTGGTGGTCGCAGGCTTCTCCGGCCGGCACCAACCGCTTTGCCCTGGGTCAGCTCTGGGCCTGGCTGCCCGCGGCGAAACAACCCGCCCGCTTTGTGCTTGCGCCGGATACGCCCCGCGTAGCCCTGCCCGACACGAGCCGCTACCGCACCAGCCGCCGCCCCAAAGTGGCCCCGGAAGACCGCGCCGGCACTCCCTTTTCGCCCCAGCGCCGCCGCTCACCCCTGATTCTAGGGCTGCCCGGCAACGTGAACCTCAACGTCACGCCCGACGACAGCCTGCAGTATTTCGACATCCGGGAGCGGGTGGGGCAGGAAATCGACTACCGCGAGCCGAGCCGCATGACCTTCGAGGAGTACTCGGAGTGGCAGGAGCGCGAGGCGATTCGCAACTACTTCCGCGCCAAATCGGCGGGCGGCGTGGCCGGCGACCCCGAGGCGCCGACCAATAAGCGCCTGATTCCCAAGATTTACCTGGGCCCCATGGCTGACCGTCTCTTCGGCGGCAGCTACGTCGATATCCGGCCCAATGGCGCCGTGACGCTACGCATGGGCGCACGCTTCAACCGCAATCAGAACCCCACCCTCACCCTGCGACAGCAGAGAGTCGGCGACTTTCAGTACGATCAAACGATGAACCTCAACCTCACCGGCCAGATCGGGGAGAAGCTGAAGCTCACGTTTAACTACGACACCAAGGCGGCCTTCGACTTCGAGAACAACATGAAGCTCGACTACACGGGCTACGAAACCGAAATCATCCGCAAGATTGAGCTGGGCAACGTGAGCCTGCCCATCACCAACTCCCTGATTCAGGGCGGGCAAAACCTGTTCGGGGTCAAAACCCAACTGCAGTTCGGCAAGCTCGCCGTGACGGCCGTGGCCAGCACGTTGCGCGGCTCCGCCGACGAGGTGCGGGTGCAGAACGGCGCCCAGAGCCGCAACTTCGAAATCAAGGCCAGCCAGTACGAGCGAGACCGGCACTTCTTCCTGTCGCACTTCTTCCGTGAGCGGTACGATGCCGCCCTGCGCAACTTGCCCACCATCCAGTCAGGCGTAGAAATCCGGCGCCTGGAAGTATACGTGACCAACGACAACCGCTCGGCCGAAAACCTGCGCAACGTGGTAACGCTCATGGATCTGGCCGAGCCCGTACGGGTGTACCGGCCGCAGTTCAGCGCCAACCAGCGCCGCGCCGCCGCCGACAACACCATCAACCCGGAGCTGGCCCGGGTGCTGCAGGGCGGCCCTGAAGCCCGCGGCGACCTGAACGTGGACGCCTACTTGCAGAACTCCCTGGCCCTGACCAAGAGCGTGGACTACGAACGGGTGCGGGCCCGTAAGCTCGACGCGCGTGAGTATACCTTCAACGCCCAGCTGGGCTACCTCTCGCTGAACACGCCGCTGCTGCCCGAGCAGGTGCTGGGCGTTTCCTACGAATACCTCTACAACGGCAAAACCTACACCGTGGGCGAGCTGGGCGTGGATAATGCGCAGGTAACCCAGGATCAGGTGCTGTTTCTGAAGATGCTGAAGGCCACTAACCCCGGCGTGGGCCTGGCTGACCCGAACGTGAATCCCAGCAACGTCAATCTGCTGACCAAGAATCTGCCGACGTGGGATTTGATGATGAAGAACATCTACCCGCTCAACGCCAACCAGCTCAACCGGGACAACTTCCAGCTCCAGATCGTCTACAAGGACGACCAGACGGGCGTCGACCTGATTTCGCTCAAGGAAGGTGTCAAGATCCAGAACCGGCCGCTTATCGAGGTGCTCAACCTCGATAATGTAAATCCCAACAACGACCGGAACCCCGACGGCAACTTCGACTTCTTCCCCGGCACCACCATCGACCCGGACCTGGGCAAGATCATCTTCCCGATTATCGAGCCCTTCGGTAGCTACCTCGCGGCCCAGTTCGATACCGTGGCCTCCACCGCGGAGCGCGACCTGTCGCGCAAGTACGCCTACCGCGAGCTGTATACCCAGACCCAGAGCGACGCCCAGCAGCGCCAGGAAAAGGACAAGTTCTTCCTGCGCGGCCGGTTTCAGGCCACCAGTAGCGACGAAATCAACCTGCCCGGCATCGGCATTGCCCAGGGCTCGGTGCGGGTATTCTCGGGCAGTACGCTGCTGGAGGAAGGCCGCGACTACCAGGTGTTCTACGACCAGTCGAAGGTGAAGGTGCTGAACCCGAGCTACCTCAACTCGGCCAACGAGCTGCGCATCGAGTTCGAGAAAAATGCCCTGGTGCAGGTGCAGCCGCGTAAGCTGCTGGGAGCCCGCTTCGACTATAAGCTCAGCCCGGACGTCAACTTCGGGGCCACGGTGCTGCACTTGCTCGAAAACCAGGCGCCCGGCATCAACCGCGTCAACATCGGCGACGAGCCCGGCAACAACACCATTTACGGTTTCGACGTGAATGCGCGGCGCGACTCGCGGGCCCTGACCAAGTACCTGGACCTGCTGCCGCTGATTTCGACCAAGGAGCCGTCGTCGGTGGCCTTCAGCGGGGAAATTGCCCAGCTCGTACCCGGCAAGTCCAAGCTGGGCCGCGGGGAAAACGGCGTATCCTACATCGACGACTTCGAGAATGCGCGCACGCCCTACTCGCTCGGCGGCATCAGCTCGGCCACTACCTGGCGGCTGGCCTCCACGCCGCTGACCGTACCCGGCGGCGAAAAAACCGACATCTCCTACTCCTTCAATCGCGCCAAGCTGGCCTGGTACACCGTCGACCAGAGCTACTACACCGGCGGCTCCAGCAAGCCCGCCAACATCAGCGACGCCGACCTGCGCAACCACTACACGCGGGGCGTGAAGCGCACGGAAATCTTCCCGAACCGCGACGTGGGCGCCACCGGTAACGGCTTCGAGTACACCCTCGACCTGGCTTACTTTCCCAAGGAGCGCGGCCAGTACAACTACAACCCGGCCGTATCGGCCGACGGCAAGTTTCTGACCGACAACAGCTTCAACCACTACGGCGGTATCAGCCGCGAAATCACCTTCGATACCGATTTCGACAACGCCAATGTGGAGTACATGGAGTTCTGGCTCATGGACCCCTTCATCAAGAGCGCCAACGGCAACATCATCGACTCGGAAAACCCCGACTTCATCAGCGCCAACCGCCAGGGCGGCGGCGACCTGTACCTGAACCTGGGCTCGGTTTCGGAGGACGTGCTGCGCGACGGCAACCAGCATGAGTTTGAAAACGGCCTGCCCGACGGGGCCAGCATCACGGCCCAGGACGTGCGCCAGAGCATCTGGGGCAACGTAACGCGGCAGCAGTTTCTGACCGACGCCTTCAGCGCCTCGCCCGGCGGCCGCAGCCGGCAGGATATCGGCCTCGACGGCCTGAACGACGACGACGAGAAAGCCTTCTTCGCCAGCTTCGCCGCCGTGGCCGACCCCTCGGCCGACAACTTCCGCCACCACCTCGACGCCGGCTACGACCAGACCAACACCAAGATTCTGGGCCGCTACAAGCAGTACAACGGCATGCAGGGCAACTCGCAGGAGAACAGCCAGCAAAGCTCCACGGCCTTTCCCGACAAGGAAGACCTGAACCGCGACAACGTTATTTCGGACACGGAGCGCTACTACGAATACCGCGTGCCGCTCAACTCGAACTCGTTGGTGGTGGGGCAGAACTACATTGTGGACAAGGTGACCAACAACATCAACGGCGACGCGGTGTCATGGTACCAGTTCCGCATCCCGATCCGCCAGCCCTCGGCGGTGCGGGGTGCGCCGCAGGAGTTTGGCTTCAAGTCCATCCGCTTCGTGCGCATGTACCTCACTCACTTCGACGAGCCGGTGGTGCTGCGCATGGCCCAGCCGCAGTTCGTGGCCAACCAGTGGCGGCGCTTCCTGAGCCCGATTACTCAGGGCGGCCAGCCCTGCATCGGCTGCGGCCCTGACCAGACGCCGTTTACCATCTCGACGGTCAGCATTGAGGAAAACGGCCTCGCGGCCGTGGCCGGCAAGGGTGCCATTCCGTACGTGCTGCCCCCCAATATTCAGCGCGACCGGGAATACGGCTCCAGCACCGTCAACCGGCAGCAGAACGAGCAGTCGTTGCGCTTGTGCGCCGACAACCTGATCGACGGCTTCGGCAAGGCGGCCTACAAAAACGTGAGCATTAACATGCTGCGCTACAAGCAGCTGCGCCTGTTCCTGCACGCCGAAAGTGAGGACAACACCCTGCGCGACAACCAGGTGCAGGCCTTCGTACGCATCGGCACCGACTACACCCAGAACTACTACGAGTACCTGCTGCCGCTGCGCATCACCCAGCGGGGCGCCACGACGCAGAGCGAAATCTGGCCCGCCGAAAACGAAGTCCAGATTGCCTTCCAGGACTTTATCGACGCCAAGTCGGAGCGCAACAAGACGACCTCCAACTACCTGATTCCCTACGTCAAAACCCTGCCCAGCGGAGCCAGCATCAAGGTGGTCGGCAACCCCGACTTTAGCGCCGTGCAAGGGGTACTGATCGGGGTGCTGAATCCCGGCGACGACGGGCAGCCAAAGTCGCTGTGCCTGTGGGCCGACGAGTTCCGCGTGTTCGACTTCGACCGCGAAAACGGCTGGGCCGCCACGGCACGCTTCAATACCAAGCTCGCCGATATTGCCAACGTGACGGCCACCGGCAGCTTCACCTCCGTGGGCTTCGGCGGCCTGCAGGACAAGCTGGCTCAACGCTCCCTCGACAACGTGATGCGCGGCGACCTGAACGCCACCGTGGCCGCCGACAAATTTCTGCCCGAGAAGCTGGGCGTGAAAATCCCGGTGCTGCTGCAAACCGGCCACGAAAGCCGCGCCCCCCGCTACGACCCGCTCGACCCCGATACGGAGCTGACCCAGTCGCTGGAAAAGTTTAAAACTGCCGAGGAAAAGGCCGCCTACAAGAAGGCCGTTATCGACCAGACTACCAGCCGCAGCATCAGTCTGCTGAACGTGCGCAAGGAACGGACGAACCCGGAGAAGAAGGTGCGTCCCTACGATATCGAGAACCTGGCTCTGAGCTACACGCTGACGGAGCGCGAGCATACCGACATCCGCACCAACCGGGACTACACCAAGACTTACAACGCGGCCGTGGCCTACCTCTACCAGACCACGCCCAAAAACTACACGCCCCTGGCCAAGATTAAGGCCCTGGATTCGCCCTACCTGAAGTTTTTGCAAGAGGTGAACTTCACGCCCCTGCCCAGCCGCTTCTCGTTCCGGGCCGACCTAGACCGGCGCTACAACGAGCGGTTTCTGCAGCGGACGCTGGAGCCTGGCCAGGTGCCGACCACGGCCGGTATTCCGGGCATCTTCCAGAAAAGCTTCTACTTCAACCGCATCTACGACCTGAAGTGGGACCTGACCAAGAGCCTGATTTTCGACTATACCGCCAACAACCGCTCGGTGGTGGACGAAGGCGTGGGCCGCACCATCGGCGGCAGCGACACAGCGCGGGCCAACCGCCAGTTGCTGCGCGACAACCTGTTCCGCAACGGGGGCCGGACCACCAACTTCAACCAGACCGTGGCCCTCACCTACCGCCTGCCCCTGGACAAGTTTCCGCTGACGGACTGGATTTCGGCCGATACGCGCTACGCCGCCAATTACACCTGGCAGGCCGCCTCCACCGCCCTGACGGCCCCGCTGTACCCTAACCAGCCCGACAGCACCCAGACCATTCCGGTGAACCTGGGCAACACGATTCAGAACAACGCGGAAATCAGTGCCAACGGCAAGATTGACTTGGTGAAGCTCTACAACAAGGTGCGCTTCCTGAACATCATCAACAACGCCGTGCCGCCCACCGATGAGCGCAAAGAGGACCGCAGCACCCGTAAAGGCGCGCTGCCTACCCTGGGCCGGCCGAAGGGCGAAGGGGACGCGGCTGCTGCGGCACCCAAAGACTCGACCAAAGGTCCGGAATTGCGGGTAGTGAAAGCCATCCTCCGGTCGTTGATGACGGCCCGCTCCCTGAACTTCACTTACACCCGCAGCTCGGGTACACTGCTGCCCGGCTACCTGCCCCGCACCAAGTTTTTCGGCCTCAGCGACAATTTCAGCGCGCCGGGCATACCCTTCGTGCTGGGCCAGCAGGAAAAGCTGACGTCCCTGTTTGACCGAGCTTACGCCAACGACTGGTATACTGACCGCAGCGACCTGTTGAACACGCCGCTCAGCTCGCTGACGACTGAAGCCCTGACTCTGCGCACCTCGCTGGAGCCCTTCCGCGACTTCAACATCCAGCTCGACGGCAGCCGTAACAAGGTGCGCAACAAGGAGGTGTTTTACCGCACGGCCATTGACACGGCCACGCTGGCGCCGCTGCTCAACGCTATTCCGACGGCCAGCCAGCCGCTGGGCAACGGCTCGTTCAGCACCTCCATTATCACCATCCAGACGTTCTTCGGTGACCGAAGCGCCAACGGCGAAATCTCGAAGGCCTTCGAGCGGTTTATCCAAAACCGTCAGCCGATCCGGGAAGAGCTGCGGCGGAAAAACATGGCCGGCAGCGGCTACGGCTACAGCTACAACTCCCAGGACGTGCTGATTCCCGCCTTCCTCGACGCCTACCGCGGCAAGTCGTCGGATAGCTACAAGGCCAAGAAGTTCAACCCCTTCGCCCTGCTGCCGGTGCCCAACTGGCGCATCGACTACAACGGCCTGGCCGAGCTGCCGTTCATGAAGAAGTACTTCCGCTCCATCACCCTGAATCACGCGTATTCCTCACTCTACAGCATTCCCAGCTACACCACTTCCACACAGTATCTGCAGGAGCCCAGCGGCCTGTCCAGCATCCTGAACTCGACCGGCCAGCTCATTCCGTACTACACCATTGGGCAGGTAACCATTGCTGAGCGGCTGGCTCCGCTGATTGGGGTCAACTTCCAGACGCTGCAAAAGATAACCGGCCGCCTGGAGTATCGGACTGAGCGGCAGATAGGGCTGAATACCACCAACGCCCAGGTCACTGAGCTGCACGCGCAGGAGTTGGTCATCGGCTTCGGCTACGCCACCAACCGCCTGAAAATTCCGTTCCGCATCGGCGGCGAGCAGAAAATCCTGCGCAACGAGCTGACGGCCCGCCTGGATCTGTCAATTCGCGACAACTCCACCATCCAGCGCACCATTGAAGACTCCGTTGATCCAGCTACGAACGTGGAGGGCAGCGTGGGCCGCTCCCGCAGCCTGACCACCAACGGCACCCGCCAGATGCAGCTGCGCCCCACCATCGACTACGTGCTCAACCAGCGCCTGAACCTGCAATTCTTCTTCACGCGCACCGTCACCGACCCGCGGGTGCAAAACTCGTTCAAGAACTCGGCGACGGAAGGTGGCATCCAGCTGCGCTATAGCCTCTCGCAGTAAGCCTGCCCGCTTACGCTCAACTCGGAAACCGCCGACGCCCCGCCGCGTCGGCGGTTTTTTTGGGTTGGCGGCCATTTGCGCGGGCCGCCGGGTAGCCATTTACCGCGCCAACCCGTACTTTTGACCGCAGTACCTGGCTCATCTTTTCTCCTCCCCAAAATCACCCTTATGAATCTTCCTGCCAATCTGAAGTACACCAAAGAGCACGAGTGGGTGCGGGTAGAAGGCGACGTTGCCTACATCGGCATCACCGACCACGCCCAGAAAGAGCTCGGCGACATCGTGTATGTAGATATCGACACGCTGGACAAAGAGGTGGCGCAGAACGACGTATTCGGCACAGTGGAAGCCGTAAAAACCGTTTCGGACCTGTTCAGCCCCATCACGGGTACGGTACTGGAAGTCAACGACAAGCTCGACGGCAGCCCCGAAACCGTTAACTCCGACCCGTACGGCGACGGCTGGATCATAAAAATCTCCGTTGCCAATCCCGCCGAAATCGACGCTCTGCTCACGGCTGAAGCCTATGGCGAGCTGGTTGGCGCGTAGCTAATTTTTCCGGTCGTGTCGCTTACCGCGCCGCCTTCGTCCCGCCGCCGGGCCTTCGTGGCCCTGCCGCTGGCGTGGGCGGCGCTGGTATTGGTGCTCACCCTCACGCCGGCCAAAGACATGCCGCAGGTGCCGCCCTGGCAGCTGTTATCCTTCGATACTGTCGCCCACGCCTTCGTGTTTTTCGTACTGGCGGCCCTGAGCTACTTTTCCAGCCAGCGTCAGTGGCGCTACCCCTGGCTGCACCGGCACGCCTTCGAACTCACGCTCACGGGCAGTATCCTGTTCGGGGCCCTGATTGAGCTGCTGCAGATGCGCATGAACCTCGGCCGCCACGGTGAATGGTCCGATGTCATCAGCGACGCCCTCGGGACGCTGGCCGGCCTGCTAAGTATGTGGGCCGTACGCCGGTGGTGGCAAACGGCGTAGCTTACGCTTTCTAGCCCGTATATATGCAATTCAACCTGCCGGTGGCCTGGCCCCGAACTCTCGTTCCCTTTACCCTCAGCGCAATGCTGACCGGTGTCACAACCCCGGCGCAGGCGCAGGATATGGGCAAGGTCCGCGCTACCATCACGACGCTGGCTTCGCCGGCCATGCACGGCCGGGGCTACGTACGCGGCGGCGATAAAAGGGCGGCAGCCTACATAAGAAAGCGCTTTCAGGCACTGGGGCTGCGCTCCTTCACGCCCCGCTACGCGCAGCCGTTTGCCATTACCGTCAACGCCTTTCCCGGCACCTGTGCCCTACGCCTCGACGGCCACGACCTGCAGCCTGGCATCGATTTTATCGCCGAGCCGGCTTCCGGCTCCGGGCGCGTCGCCGGGCCGTTGGTTGCCCTAGATAGCCTGATCTTCACCAACGAAGCCGCGGGCCAGCGCTTCCTATCAGCTCCCTTGCGGGGCCAGATCCTCGTGCTGCGCCAGCGCGACGCCGACCGGCTGATAACACTGCCCAATACCTTTCGGGAGCATCTGAACCAGGCCGCGGCCATCATCACACTCGTGCCCGACAAGCTTACCGCCTCGCTAGCTGACACTCAGCATCCTCAACCGCGGCTGCAGGTATTGTCCAACCGCTGGTCGGGGCGGCTGCAGCCCGCTACGGTACAGTTGGAAGCCCGGCTGGAGCATGACTACCCCACCCAGAACCTGCTCGGTTACGTGCGTGGCCAAGTGCAGCCGGATTCATTCCTGGTTGTTACGGCTCACTACGACCACCTGGGCCAGATGGGCAAGAAATCATTCTTCCCCGGCGCCAATGACAATGCCAGCGGCACCGCCATGTTGCTAGAATTAGCGGAATATTATTCCCGACCCGAAAATCAGCCGGCCTGCTCCATTGCGTTTATGGCCTTCGGAGCAGAAGAAGCCGGGCTGCTGGGCTCCCGCTACTACGTAGCCCACCCGCTTTTTCCGCTCGCCAGCATCCGGTTCTTGGTTAACATGGACTTGCTGGGCACCGGGGAAGACGGCGTGACCGTGGTAAACGGCAAGCTGCTGGAAAAGCAGTTTCAGCAGCTCACGCGACTGAATACGGCCGGGCATTTTGTGCCGCAGCTGGCCGCCCGCGGCCGGGCCGCCAACTCCGACCACTACCCTTTCTCCGAGCAAGGCGTTCCGGCCTTTTTCTTCTACACCCGCGGCGGCATCAAAGCGTACCATGATGTAGATGACCGGCCCGAAACGCTGCCCCTGACGGGCTTTCTGGGCGTGTACCAGCTAACGACCCGGTTCCTCAATCTGCTGGGAGCCGCTACCCAGCCGTAACCGCTTCCCCCAGCTTCTTTCAGCACTTGAATTCCTCGCTACTCTGGTACCGGGAGAAAACACAACCCCGGAATTATCAGCTCGAAAGCAGACAATTCCGGGGTTGTGGTAAAATTCAGGTCAGCGGAGCAGCTGGTATTAGCTGTTCGTCTTGAACGAGTTCATGATTTGCTTGGCTACCGTTTCCCATTCCGGCTTCTGACGGTCGGCGCAGGTGAAGTTGCACATCAGCAGCTTGCCTTCCACGTCGGTGAAGAAAACCAGGTTGTACACTTCGTGGCCAAGCTCGGGCTTCATCAGCTCCATGTAGCCAACTTTGCGGCCATTGACTTCTTTGACGCCTTTGTTGAACCACTTCGCCTCCTTGTACTGCTTCGCGTACATCTTGTAGAAGTTGTCGGCATACATGTCAATCATGTCCTGATCGGCCGTGTTGTCGGTGTAGGTGAAGGCAATGCTGGCCTCCTTGCTGTTGGTGTAGATGACGCTCGGGCGGCTCTGGGCTTTAGCGTAGTTAAAGTCCATCTGCTGCTCGCTCATCACCTCGAAGCCTTTCGGAATCAAGATTTCCACACGCTCGCTCAGAACGCGCTTCTTGATCATCTCGACTTCAGCGTATGGACGGAAGGCCATCAGCATCAGCGTCAGGCACAAAACGGGGGCTAGTAAGGCTTTTTTCATAGTTGTAGGCTGAAAAAAGGTGGAATTCAAGGCTTTAGTAAGTACCCGAATTTGAAGAGGGCTTCTGTTCGGATAACACAATTTACGCACAAAACTTTAAACCGCAAGTATTTCCTAAACAAATAATTTGTCGGTAACATACTCAAAGCTCAAAAACCGCCTTTTAGCGGCACTCAAAGGGGTTTACGAAGAACAAGCAAGTTTGGATGTGCTGACCGGCATTTCTACGTTTGGCAATTCGTTATTGGGATACTGCTATACCAAAATTCATGGCAAAAATTCAATTTCGGTTACTTGTCCGGGGCAGGATTCCAGCAATTGCACTTACAGGATGTTGTTGATCTGCTCCTTGATTTTCTCGAGTTCCTCCTTCATCCCAACCACCAGATGCTGGACGGTTGAGTCGTTGGCTTTGGACCCGATGGTATTGATTTCGCGCCCAATTTCCTGCGAAATAAAGGCTAATTTCTTTCCGCTGTATTCGGGCAGAGCTACCGTTTCGTTGAAGTACTGCAAATGGCTGCCCAACCGCACTTTTTCCTCGGCGATGTCCAGCTTCTCAATATAGTAGAGTACCTCTTGCTCAAAGCGAATCGGGTTGAAATGCTCGTTGGCGGAAATCTCCGCTAGGTGGGCCTGCAACCGCTGCCGCACCTGCTCAATGCGCGTGGGGTCGTAGCGTTCCACCTCACTGAGCTGGGTGCGGATGCGCTCCACGTAGCCCAGAATCTCGGTGGTCAGGGTCTGGCCTTCGTCGGCGCGAAACTGGTTGACGCGCTCCAGGGCCTCGTGCACCAGTGGCAGCAGCTCGTCCCAGCTTACCTCTTCCTCCTCTTCGGCCGCTTCAGCGCTCGGAGCCTGCAGCACGCCGGGTAGGTTCAAAGCCAAGGCAAACAGCTGGTCTTTGGGAGCCCCCACCAGCTCGGCGCCCTTTTCCAGCTCGCGGTAGGCGGCCAGCAGGGTTTCCTGGTTGAGCACCATGCCTAGCCGGGCGACGCTCCGCGGGCGCGTGAAGTCAAAGGTGAGGTTGACTTTGCCCCGCACCAGCGCCTTGGTTACCAGGTTGCGGATTTCCAGTTCCCGATCCTGCAGGAAGCGGGGCAGGCGCAAACTGAGGTCGAGCGTTTTGGAGTTGAGGGACTTGATTTCGACGGTAGCGGCATAATGGTCGGTTTCGCGGCGGGCGATTCCGTAGCCGGTCATGGATAGGAGCATAGGCGGGGGAAGAGAAACGGGCCGCAAAAGTAACGGTTTCCCGCAGAATATGAACTGCTTAGCCAGCGGGTAACATAAGCATAACGCTGCCGCAATATTGGCATAATAGGGTGCGGGTAGCTTTGCAAAACGTTTTAAACCACTGGTCTATGCGCCGTTCTGCTCTACTCTTTTTCTTTCTCACCCTCAGCCACTTACTTCTGGCCCAGCAAGGTTCTATCGGCGGGAAGGTAACGGATAAAAAAACGAGTGAGGGCGTTATCGGTGCCACGGTACTGGTAACGGGTACCACCCAGGCGGCCCCGGTCGACGTGGACGGCAGCTACGAGCTGAAGCTGGAGCCCGGCACCTATAATATTACGATGACCTACATCGGCTACAAGCCGCTGACCTTCGCGGGCATCGTGGTGAGTGCCGGCGCCAAAACCACGCTCAATGGCGTAATGGAGGAAAATGCTCAAAACCTGAAGGAAGTGGTAGTGACGGGCCAGAAGCAGACGGGCACCGAGGTGGCCATGATTCAGGACCTGAAAAAAAGCGAGGTAGTCGTCAGCGGGATGAGCAACGACCAGATCGTGAAGACCCTGGACCGCGACGCGGCCGAGGTGGTAAAGCGCATTCCCGGCGTCACGATTCAGAACAACAACTTTATCGTTATCCGCGGGCTGGCCGAGCGGTATAATACCGTAATGCTGAACGACGCGCTGACGCCCTCGGCGGAGGTCGACACCCGCTCGTTTTCATTCGACATTCTACCTTCTTCGGTCATTGACCGGGTTTTGATCTTTAAGTCGGGCGCACCGGAGCTGCCTGGCGAGATGGGCGGCGGCGTAGTGAAGGTATACACCAAGAATAGCGTGCTGGAGAAATCAGGCACTTTGACCCTATCCGGCTGGGCCCGCAGCAACACTACATTCAAGGGCGGATACCAGGAAACCAACCACAGCGCTACCGACTGGCTGGGCTTCGACAACGGGCAGCGCAACCTGCCGGGCAGCACCCCGGCGTTTATCGATAAAAACCTGACCGGCGAACCGCTGCAGCAAGTGGGCCAGAGCCTGCGCAATGAGTGGACGCCCCGCCTGACGACGGCCCGACCCGACCTGCGGATGTCGCTGGGCCTCAATAACCGCTTCGAGATAGGCAACGTGTACCTGAGCAACGTTACCTCCCTGTCGTACTCCAACACCCGCGAGCAGTACAACATTGAGCGCAACCGCTACCAGTACTTTGACCCGACAACTAAGATTGCGCTGCCCCAGCGGCTGTACAACGATCTGAAGTCGGTGACGGGGACGCGGCTGGGTGTAATTCACAACTGGCAGGTGCGCCTGAACAACCACAACCGGATTGAATTTCGCAACTTCCTGAACCAGTACGGGACCGACGAGGTAGTGCGCCGCACGGGCATTTCCTACGAGCAGGGCGGCCCAGGTGACGGCGTGGAGGTAGACAACTCCGCGCTGCACTACCAGAGCCGCACCATCTACTCAGGGCAGCTACAGGGGACGCACGACGTGGGAGCCAACCGCAATTCGACCCTGACGTGGTCGGGCGGCTACAACTACGTCTTCCGGGATGAGCCCGACTACCGCCGTTTCCGCTCCGTGCGGGCCGAGGGAGAAACCGGCCCGTATCGGGTAGTGGTGACCAACAACGGCACCCAATACGACGCTTCTCGCTACTATTCGAACCTGAAAGAGAATACCTACATGGCCAGCGGCCAATGGGAGCAGCGCTTCACGGGCCGCGACACGACGGTAGTGAACCAGTACAAGCTGCGGCTGGGCTTCTATACCGAAAACAAGAAGCGGGATTTCAACAGCCGCTATTTCTCCTACATCCGGGGGGCAAATAACGCCTTTGATCAAAGCCTGCTCAAGCTGCCCATTGAGCAGATTTTTGACGCCCAGAATCTGGGCCCTAAGGGCTTCCGCCTGCAGGAAGGTACGATGCCTGAGGACAGCTACTCGGCTGAAAACACGCTGGTGGCCGGGTACTTGAGCGGTGTAGCTCCGATTTCGGATAAGTTCAGCGTGTCGGGAGGCCTGCGGCTGGAGTACAACCGCAAAGCCCTGAAGCCCGGCAACAACGCCAACTACGAGGAGAAGCGCACCATCCCGCTGCCGTCCTTCAACGCGACCTACAACTTCAACCAGCGGAGCCTGCTGCGCCTGGCGGGCAGCGTTACGGTAAACCGCCCGGAATTCCGGGAAGTTGCCAACTACGTGTACTACGACTTTGCCAACGACTTCTACATCCGCGGCAACGACTCGCTGAAAACGGCCACCATCTACAACGCCGACCTGCGCTACGAATTTTACCCCAGCCGCTCGGAAATGCTTTCGATTGGAGTGTTCTACAAGTCGTTCCGGGATGCCATTGAGCAAACCACCCAGACCACCGGCACCGACCTGTACCTCACCTACCAGAACGCCGACAAGGCCTACGACGTGGGCGTGGAGCTGGAGGTACGCAAGTCCTTCATGGAGCTGTCGGAAAGCAAATTTCTGCAGCACATGTCGGTCGTGCTGAATGCCTCGTTTATAAGAAGCCGGGTTACGCTGGCCGACAACGCAGCCAATAACGGCTTTGCGCTGTCGAACCGGCCGCTGCAAGGCCAGTCGCCTTACGTGGTCAATACGGGCCTGTTCTACCAAGATGATGACAATCACCTGCAGGTGTCGGCCCAGTATAACATCATTGGTCCCCGCCTCACTTTCGTCGGCGACCTGGGCCTGAACTACTCCGTCATCGAGCTGCCGCGCAACGTCGTTGACCTGGCCGTTACCAAGGGCCTGGGCAAGCACTTCGACCTGCGCCTGGGGATACAGGACCTACTTAACCAGCGCGTGCGGCAGTACTACGACCTAGACCGCAACGGCAAGATCAATAAGGCCTATGAAACCGCCTCCTTTGCCAGCTTCCGCCGCGGCTCCTATTCCACGGCGGGCCTCACTTACAAGTTCTAACGCCAAAGCGCCAGCTGCCTGCCGCACTGCCGGCGACACTGCTTCTTACAGTTTCTAAAGCAAAAGCCCGGACTTCGCCGGGCTTTTGCTTTTCGGGGCGGGCCCGAGAAATAATTTGGTAACAGCGGGGTAACCAATTCACAACCTCATTTTCCTGCAGAACCCGCCCCCAGCCCGGACCTTTGTCGCATCAATCAGCCACTGCACTTCCCGTCAACTTTTACCTGTCAAACATGAAGAAGCTAGTACTCTCCGTATTCCTGGCTATGGCTACCGTAGTGGCGGCCTCCTCGGGCGCCGCCGCCCAGACCCAGTGCCCTACCGCCCCGGCAGCGGTAGTAGTACCAGCCGGCAACATTACGGCCAATACAACCTGGACGCGCAACAATGTCTACCTGCTCAACGGCTTCGTGTACGTTCCCAGCGGGGTCACTCTCACCATTGAGCCCGGCACCATTATTAAAGGCGACCTGGGCAATAAAGGCACTCTCATCATTCAGCGCGGGGGCAAGCTGATTGCCGACGGCACCGCCACTCAGCCCATCGTCTTTACCTCCAACCAGCCAGCGGGTAGCCGCGCGGCCGGCGACTGGGGTGGCGTTATCATCTGTGGCCGCGCTCCGCAGAACCAGCCCGGCGACCCGATTGTGGAAGGCGGCCCCGTGGCCAACTATGGTGGCACCGACCCGGCCGATAACTCCGGCATCGTCCGCTACGTGCGCATCGAGTACGCCGGTATACCCCTGCTGACCAACGTAGAAATCAACGGCTTGACGCTAGCCGCCGTCGGCAACGGCACCACCATTGACTACGTGCAGGTATCCTACAGCGGCGACGACTCCTTCGAGTGGTTCGGCGGCACAGTGAATGCCAAACACCTGATTGCCTTCCGCGGCACCGACGATGACTTCGATACGGATAACGGCTATTCCGGCCGCGTGCAGTTTGGTATCGGCCTGCGCGACCCGGCGGTAGCCGACGCCACCGCCACGGGCGCCTCCAATGCCTTCGAAAGCGACAACGATGGCAACGGCACCATCAACTTGCCCCGTACCTCGGCCGTATTCTCGAACATGAGCGTACTGCTGCCCGGCCCGCTGTCGGCTGCTGCCCCGGAATACCGCCGCGGGGTGCACATCCGCCGCAACTCGGCCATCAGCCTGTTCAACAGCGTCGTGACGGGCTACCGGGCCGGCGTGCTGGTAGACGGCACGCTCACCGAAGCCGCCCTGACGGATGGCTCGTCGGTGTTTGCCAACAACGTATTTGCCGACATCAACTCGGGCTCGACCACCAGCTACTACAGCGTGAACACGGGCAGCACCTTCGATGCCAACGCTTACTTCAACGCGGCGGCCCGCGCCAACCAGACCTTCACCACGGTAGGCGCATTGGGTATGAATGCCGACAACTTTAGCATCAGCGGCAACTGCGGCAACGCAGCCTGTGCTCCTACGTTTGGCTTGCCATCCGCTTCGATTCTCAACAACGGCGCGCTGTTCACAGATGCGAAACTGACGGGTACCGGCAGCGGCGTGAACGGAGCCTTTACTGCCGTAAACTACCGCGGTGCTTTTGGCAGCACTAACTGGGCGGCAGGCTGGACTAACTTCGCCCCCCAGATCACCTGCTATAACCGCCCCGGCTTCACGCTGGCCGCCAAGTCGGCTTCCGAGCAGGTGCAGGGCCTGAGCGTAGCGCCCAACCCCACGGCCGGCGCGGCGCTGCTCTCGTTTGAGTTGAAGCGCGCCGATGTTGCCACCGTGCGCATCGTGGATGCCGTAGGCCGCAAGGTAGCCGTCATCGAAGCCGGCCGTCTGGGTGCCGGCCCGCAGCAGTTGGCTTTGCCGGCCTCGCTGAACAACGGCGTGTACATTGCCACCGTGACGACCAGCGAAACCAGCCAGACCGTCCGCTTCGTGGTAGCCAAGTAAGCTGCTGTCAGAAGCTTATACACTATAGTAAGAGCCGGCCGTCAGATGACGGCCGGCTCTTACTATTTGCGGCAGGTGAGACCAGGGTATGGAGACTCCATCTTCCTATCTGGTACTATCCGGTTCTCTCGCAAGTAGTATTGATTTCGGCTGCACCGCCGACTACGTCGCTACTGGTCGAAGCCGGAAAGCTGGCTGTTTACTTCTTCCATCAAACTGGCTGCTGCCGGCGGGCAACCCAGAGCAGCGCGAGCAGCCACAAGCCCACGGCTCCGCCGCCCAGCAGCAGCACGGCTGGCGCGAGTAGAAAGCGGGAAAGCAGCGCGTGCAGCCCCAGCAGCGCCGCGCCAGACCCGCCGAACTGCCCCAGCCACGCCCACCACGGGAGCAGCTCCGGCCAACGCACCCGCAGCAGCCGGGCCGTCTGCGCCAGGTAGTAGCCGGCCTGGCAGTAGGTGCTCACCACAAACGCCAGCGCCACGCCCGCCAGTCCCAGCAGCTGGTAAAGCGGGTACATCAGGGTCAGGGCCAGCAGCAGGTCCAGCACCGCCCCAGTAGTGATGACGCGGCCGTGGCCCTTGTGCTGGAGCAGGGCCGTGAAGTTGTAGGCCCGCAGCGGAATGACGAGGCTCGAGAGCAGAAACAGCGGCACGGCGGCATCGTAGCGGTGCGCGAAGACGACGGCGAACAGCTCAACGCGGAAAAACACCAGGAAAAAGAACAGCGGAAACACCATGCCGCCCAGCAGCGTGGCGGCGGCCTTCAAAGTAGCTATGCGCTCCGCGTCGGGCAGGCCGGGCTGAGCGAAGTGCAGCAGCAGGGCGCTACCCGCCGCACCCAGCAGCAGGGGCAGAAACGGCACGTCGAGGGTGCCGTTGAAGTAGAGCGCAAACAGGGCGGCGGGCAGCAAAAAGTTCAGGGCAAACTTATCGACCCACCGGAACAGAATCTGCACCACTTCGTTCAGAGCCGTGTGAAACCAGAGGCTGCGAACGGTGCCCAGCGCTACCGGGGCGGCGTCGGGCGTCCGTTGGTAGTGCCGGCGGGCCAGCTGGGCCAGGGCGGCCAGGCGCAGCGCGTTGGCCAGCAGCAGCCCGCTCATTAGCTGCTCACTGCTCAGGTGGCCGGCCACCAGCAGCGCGTGCGTGAGGCCAAACCAGCCGGCGTAGGCCACGTTTAGCAGCGCCACGGGCCGCAGCTGCCGGCCCAGCAGCGCGTAGGCTTCGAGCACGGCCACCGGTACGCCCAGCCCCAGAAAGGCACCAGCCTGCCAGGGCGCGAAGGGCGAGCCGGAGAACCGCTGCAGCCCCATCAGCCCGGCGGCGGCCAGCAGCACCCAGGCCCCCAGCCCGGCCGCCTGCGTCCGCCGCAGGCCCCGCACCAGCCCGCCGACCAGCCCGGCCGGGTAGGTGAGCACCAGCGTAGGCAGGCCGAGGCAGGCCACCACGTGCAGCACCTGCCACTGCACCCAGAAGCTTTGGTAGCTGCCGTAGTAGGCCGGCGGGGTGTGGCGCGACAGCCACACCAGCGCTGCCACGCTGGCCAGGGTGGGGAAAAAGCGGATTAGAAAGATGTGGGCGCTATTTCCCAGCAGCGTACTGCTCGTATCGACTCCGGGCTTGCGCATTGCACTCGTCTTGGTTGAGCTGTTTCAGAATCCGGGCCGGGTTGCCGGCCACCACGCAGTAGCCCGCCGGAAAGCTGCGCGTCACCACGGCCCCCGCCCCCACTATCGTAAAGTCGCCCAGCGTGACGCCGGGCAGCACCACCGCGCCCATGCCCAGCCAGCAGAACCGCCCAATCTGCAACGGTGCCGCCGCCACGCTACGAGCGTTGTCGACGGGGTCATGGTTGGCCGAAATCAGCCCGACCTGCGGCCCGAGGTTGGTGAAGTCGCCGATGCTGATGCCGTGGTCGGCGTTGATATACACGCCGGGCGAGTCGCCGGGAAAGCAGCCCCGCCCCACGGTCAGCCGGTGCGGACTGCGGATGGTGCTGGTGTGGTGCACGGCCCAAGGCACGCCCGCGTTTTGCCGCAGCACCCGCCGAAACAGCACGTCGAGGGCGTAGAAGCTCAGGGGCATTTCGGGCCGCAGCCCGAACACCCGGCCCAGCCAGCTTTTCACCCCGTTGTTCATACTCTTCACGTAAGGTCAGGCAGCGGCGCGGCTAGCTGATGGGCACTTTAGGAAGCGGGCTGCTGATTAGCACCTTGACCAGGCCGGGCACCCCTTCGGGCAGGATGTGGCCGTTGGTAAACAGCCCGATCAGCAGGCACCCGACCATACACTGCCGTCCCCCCCCCGCCTTCTCGTCCCCAACGCATACCGGCCTGACTTTCTGCCGGTAGTTAAGAGCCTTGGCGGGCAGCGGCGCGGCGGACGGGGAATAATCGGACATGCGGGACGGAAAAGCCAATGGGATAAGGCCAAAGGTAGAAAAAGGGCTGTGATGCCCCAAGGCCCGGCGCGCATCAGCTTTGCACACTGTTGCGCACCCTTGGCGGTCAGCCCCGCAGGCTCCAGAATTACGGAATCCGCCTTCTGCTCTTATTTCCAACGCGGGCGGCGTGGCCCGGGGAAAGCAGCTTCGCCGGCCAGGCCACTTCGACTAAGCCCGGCTCTACCCTTATGCAGCCATTCTCTCAGCTTGCGAAGAATAAGGCCGGTAGTTCGTCGTGCTTTATGTGAGTCCGCGACTGGGCAAGCAGGAGCAGCACAACAGGCAGCGTACCTGCCAGTGGATGAGACCATAGCTAATTTTACTTTCCCCTCTTTGATGCTACCCACAAAACAATTATTACCGTTATTATTTTCACCTGAATACAACTCATTTTTACGATTTAACAATTACTTTTTATTACCCTGAAATAGTAACACAAAGGCATTATACAAACTATATCATCAACTTTTTACCAACCCTACATTTACAGCTATATATAAACCCTTTTCTAATTCAAATGAAAAACTTAAACTCCGTTTCCTACGGCACCCGCAAGCTGCTACAGACCCTGCTTGTCTGCTTGGCAGGATTAATGTCCCTGAGAGCCCAAGCTCAGATTTCTGCCGCTGGCGGCTCGGAGGGCCAACTGGCTCCCCAAAGCTCGGGGCACATCATCTTTCACGGGCAAGCGCCCGGCAATACCGACTATGGCCGCCTCGACCCGCTGGACGTGTGCCCTAACACGGTTCCTTCCGGCTACGTAATTGGTCAGCCCTACCGCTTTGAGTTTGACACCGAGTGCCTGGGCAATTATTACAATATGAGCCGCCCACCTTTTATCTGGACGATAAAATACCTAACCGAATCAGGTCGTATTTACGAGGAGCAATGGTGGGACCAGACCCTCGATGATTATTCCAAACCACTGTTCTACTTATACGACCGGGTTCCTGTTGGCGGCAATAATAACCAGGCTGCTAATACTGGAAATACCAACCTTTCGCGCAACCCGGCCGGCAGCTTTAATAATACGGCTCAACCTGGCGACGTTATTTACGGAGTGCGCCTGGAGTGCACCGGTTATTCCTGCAAAGTAACCGATGACAATGATGCCATTACCCTTCGCTACTACAACCGCCGACCCGATGCGCTAACGGTTACGGGCTCGGCACCGTTGTGCCGCAACCTGGCGTACCCGATTTCGGCGACTCCCGTGGTGGGTGCCAGCCGCTACCGGTGGACGGCCACCAGCGGTGCCACCGTTTCGAGCACCTTTACCACCAGCCCCAACGCTACGCTCAACCTGACTGGCGTGCCGGCCGGCGTCGGCAGCATCACCGTGCGCGTGGCCGCCGTTGATGAATCGCACTGCGGCGCTACTGCCGCTGCGCCTCAAGTCAGTGCTACCCGGGACCTCACACTGAGCCTGGCCGCTAGCCCGAGCAGCCCACAAAACCTGACCCTATCCAACGGCCGCTGCCCCACTAGCGGCAGCGATACAAAAACGGCCTCCATTACGGCCGGCCCGCGGGGCACGTACTACTCCTGGACGGTAAGCGGAGCCGGAGCAACTATCCTGGGCACGACCGAAGGCACCGATCTGACGTCGGTTTCGCTGACAACTCCCCAGGCCGGCACGGTGACGGTTAGCGTCAAGGCGAAGACTTCGGATTGTGGCGGCTACAGCGCAGCGCTGACCCAGACCTTCCAGATTGGCAACATTGTTCTGGTAGCACCCTCGGGCTACACTAAGATGGATGGCTACTGCGCCGCAGCCAACTGGTGTTACGACCACTCCAACAAGCTTGTCCTGAACAACCCTCAACCCGGCCTCAACTACTTCATGTCCATCAGTGACGTACTGCCCACTGAGGTACCTAACGCCCAGACTACTGTGTATCAGTATCCAGGGGAAGAAGCGACGGGCTACATCAACCTTGGCAGTGAGCGGGTACGCAGCTTCCGGCTTAACGTTTCCACCGTCAACCCTTGCCCGGCGTCGGGTTCGCCAACCTTCAACTTCACTTCCTTCGACATCGTTCTGCCGCCCGGCCAGCCCATAAACGGCGACGCCCGGTCCAGTAGCTTGGTCGCTGGCACCACCGCTGCCCAGGAAGGCAGCAGCCGACACACGCTGCTTTATCCTAACCCCACAACCGGCACGGTTAGCATCGGCCAGCAGGAAAACGTGCATTACCAGTGGGTGAAAATCATTGATGCCCAAGGCAGAACAGTTACGGAAGTGCACGCCACTGCCGCCGCCGGCATCACTTCATTTGACTTGAAAAATCTCCCCGCCGGGCTCTACCAGGTACACCTCTTCAATGGCAAGCAAATCGTTCGGGAGCGGGTGATAAAACAATAGCTCTTCACTTTCTGCTATATAAGGCCGTGGGACTTTCCTACGGCCTTATTTCTTTTACAGGGGGTAAACTCAGCCAGCCGAGACCGTTCCAGGCCACTTACCGCGGGCCATTATGGCTCTTCGGTATCAATGGGTGCAGTTCCTGAGACGCTGTAAGCCTACTCTAGCTGATGGGCACTTTACGCAGAATGGCGTCAATCAGGTCCTGGGTTTTGATGCCGTCGGCCTCGGCTTCGTAGTTGAGCAGGATGCGGTGATTGAGCACGTCGCCGGCCACATCCTTGATGTCTTCGGGTAGCACGTAGTCGCGCTCATCAAGGAAGGCCACAGCCTTGGCGGCGCGGTGCAGCGCGATGCTGGCCCGTGGGCTCACCCCAAACTGCACGTACTGCTCAAACTCGGCCAGGTCGTAGTCGGCGGGGCGGCGGGTGGCGAAGACCAGCTCGATGATGTACTTCTCCAGCGTCTCCGAAATCTGCACCTGGTTGATGAGGTTGCGGATGGCGAAGATGTCGTCCTTAGTCAGCACGGGGTTTACCTCCCCCACGTAGCTCATGTTGGCCATGCGCCGCATCACCTCCAGCTCGTCGGTTTTCTTGAGGTAGTCCACGTACACCTTCATCATAAACCGGTCGACCTGGGCCTCGGGCAGCGGGTAGGTGCCCTCCTGCTCCACGGGGTTTTGGGTGGCCAGCACCAGGAAGGGCAGGTCTAGCGGGTAGGTGGTTTCGCCGATGGTGACCTGCTTTTCCTGCATGGCTTCGAGCAGGGCGCTCTGCACCTTAGCCGGAGAGCGGTTTATTTCGTCGGCCAGCACGAGGTTGGCGAAAATCGGCCCTTTCTTCACCTCGAACACCGACTGCCCCTGGTTGTAGATCATGGTGCCGACGAGGTCGGAAGGCAGCAGGTCGGGGGTGAACTGCACGCGCTGGAAGTGCAGGTGCAGCACCTTGGAAAGCGTACTGATGGTCAGCGTCTTGGCCAGGCCGGGCACGCCCTCGAGCAGGATGTGGCCGCCGGTAAACAGCCCGATCAGCAGGCGCCCGACCATGTACTGCTGGCCTACCACCACCTTGCCGACCTCGGCGAATACCTGCTTGATTTTCTGCTGATAATCAGGAGCCTTGGCAGGCAGTGGCGCGGCGGATGGGGGATAATCGGACATGCGGGACGGAAAAACCAACGGGATAAAGCCAAAGGTAGAAAAAGGGCCGTGATGCCCCAAGGCCCGGCGCGCGGCCATTTTAGGCGCCGCCCGGGGCCCGGCCGTTTGGCGGCTCCGCCCCAACCTGGTATCTTTCGGCTTATGCAAGCTGCCCCGACCCCCACCGCCCATCCGCTTCGCCGCTTTTTAATCCTGGCCGCCGCGCTAGGGCTGCTGTGGTTTTTTGGCTACGAGCAGTGGCTGGCCGTCGATGGCCGCCTCGACGAGGCGCTGTCCGTCAACATCACTGCCGCCAGCGCCGCCGCCTTGCGCTTGCTGGGCTTCAGCGCCCGCGTCGACGGCCTCGACCCGCGCCTGCTGCTGCTCAACATGCAGCCGGTGGTTATCGTGGGCAACCCGTGCAACGGGCTGGTGCTGTACGCGCTGTTCGCGGGCTTCGTGTTGGCCTTTCCCGGGCCGGTGCGGCGCAAGCTGTGGTTTATTCCGCTGGGTATGCTGGCTATCTACCTGCTCAACATCGTTCGGGTCGGCGCCCTGGCTCTCAACCACTTGTACTACCACGAGTCCGTCGACTTCAACCACCACTACACATTTACCTTTATCGTCTACGGCTGCATTTTCCTGCTCTGGATGCTCTGGGCCCGCCGCCTGTCGGGCCAGCCGCCGATAACGCCCACTCCGCCGGCCGCCTATGCCTGACCTGCTTTCCCGGCCCGCGCTGCGGCCCCAGCCCTGGCGCCCCACCGACGTGCTGCGCGCCTTAGCCGCGGCCATTCTGCTGGTGCTGCTGTTCACCATTGGCACCTACTCCGACGCGGTGCTGCTGGCCGCCGACGGCTTTTGGCAGCACGTGCTGGCCGTCATCGGGCTGGCCGACCGCGCGGCCGTCGTGCAGCAGGGCATCAGCGGCCTGGTGACCAAGCGCAGCCTGATTTCGGTTATCACCTACTCCCTGCTCTACACCGGCACCTGCCTGCTGCTGCTCGTGGTGGTGCTTTATACCGCCCGCCGCATCCGGCTGGTGTTCCTGCTCTACGGAGGCGTATTCGTGGTGTGCGCCGCGCTGGTGGTGCTGGGCAAGCTGGCCGGCGACGTGGCCTGGGCCTACAAGCTGGCCCGCCGCCTCATCGACTTCATCGTCTCGCCGCTGCCAGTCATTATCCTGATTCCGCTGCTCCGCTGGCATCAGCCGGAAGGGGTAAGGCCGGAGGTAGAAGCTAGGGGCTAGAATATTAGAAACCCAGTTCCCCTGCTCGTATCAGGAGGAGAACTGGGTTTCTAATATTCTAGCTCTTTACTCCCTTACCTCCGGCTCCGTCATGGTGATGAGGATTTCGTAGTAGGGACGGCCAGCAATGCGGGCCCGCAGCCAGCCGAAGAAGCTCAGCACCTGCAGGTCTTCGCGCTCCTCGGGCAGTGCGTGCGGCATCTGGTTGACCTTCTCAATGAAGCCGGCCGTCTTGACCACGTCCGGGTTTTCGATGATTTCGCGCACCAGACGCAGATAGGTCAGCACGTAGTGGTAGCTGCTGACGCCCTCCTCCACCCGCTCTTTCAGGCTGCGTTCAATGGCGCGGGCGCGGTTCAGGGCCAGGTCGTGGTTGCCCATTTCGAGCTGCACCAGCATCTCGCCCAGGTTTTTCATTACCACCCACTCCAACCCCATCAGCTGTTCGCAGGCCCGGTCGGTGCGCCCGATGCTCATCAGCACGCGGTTGGTTTTCTGAAACTGACCCTCGGCGAAGTAGTGGAAGCCCAGCCCGAAGCGCGCCGTCAGCTCGTCGCGGGCACTGAGGCTGATTTCGCGGCCCTTGAGCAGCTCCTCCAGCAGCTGAATGCTGTCCTTGTTGCGGCGTAGGAAGGCGTAGGTGGCGGCCAGCAGGAAGGTGTACTTGGGGTAAAAATCGGCGAAGTAGCTGCGCGGCTCGGTGAAGAGTACGGCCCTAAGCTTTTCCAGGTACTCCAGTGCCTCCTCGAAGCGGCGGCTGCGGTAGAGGCCGTGCGCAATCATGTAAAGCAGCCCCAGCTGGTAGTAGCGGTGGGCCGAGGTGAAGCCGTGGCGCTTTTCCATCAGGTGGTAACAGCGGATGGCGAAGGGCGTGAAGGAAATAAAGTCGCCGCGGGCCAGCATGGCGCTGCGCGTGATGGCCAGCAGCCGGTAGAGCAACGACGGCCGGCGGGCAAAGGCCTCCTGCAGGTCGTACTCGCGCAGCACGTCCTGGATAATCGTGTTGAAGGCCTCACCGGCCCGGCCCCGCAGCCGCGCCTCCCGCAGCCGCCCCCGGATCAGGCTGTGGGCAATGCCGGCGCGCTCTTCCTCGTCGGCGGCCTTCTTGTTGAGGTTGCGCCGCCGGATGATGTCGGCCAGTTCCTCGGCGTGCTCACTGTCGGCCTGGGCAATCTGCAGGTTGTACACGGTGTTGAGCAGCTCGTACTGCTCGTGGTTCTGGGCCAGCTTCTCGGCTTTGCGCAAGGCGCTCCAGGCCAGCCGCTGCACGCCGGCCTCGAAGAGGTACTCCGCCAGCGTGAGCTGCCCCCGTACCGAGGAAGCCGCCGTGGGGTCCTGGTGGCGCTGGCGCAGCAGCAGAAAGTCGGTGATGTGGCTCAGCAGCCGCTTGCGCAGGGCGTAGTAGGCCACGGCATTGGGCTCGTCGGGATAGAGGCGCGGCAGCAACTCGTCGGTGGTGTACTCGCGCTGCTGGAGCAGCAAATCGAACAGGCGCACGTCGAGGCGGCCCTTCTGGGCTTTGCCCTGGCGCTGGATAAACCGGCCTAAGTCTTTGCGGTCCTCGGCGGAAAAGGAAAGCAAGGTAGTACGCAGGTCATCCATAAAAATCTAGGCGGAATAAGGAGGAATAGTCAAAAATAGGCAAAACGGCCCGCCCGGAAAACCCCGCCCCGCACCCGGCGACAAAAAACTACCCGCACCCGGACCGGCGGCTGCTTTCGGGCCTGTATGTAGCAACGCCGCTTCTGCTTTCGGAGCCAGTTACGGGCCTCACCTTTTTCGGCCGGCACGGCGCTGTACTGCATTTCCTGGCCGGGCCTTCTGCGCTACTCCACCGGCCAGCCGCTCGGCAGCCCACGTCTTCGGCCTCACGCTGCTGACTCACTAGGTTCACCTACTGCGGAAAAAGCAATTGCCGCGCGGCTCAACGGCGGCTGATGCTTCTGCAGTACACCGAAGCCCTAGGTGACATCAGCCAAGTTATTTTCCTGATGGACACGACCACGCTGCTGCGTTGAGCCGCTTACCTGCGCATGCTGACAACCCATAGAAAAGCCCCTGCGCCGATGGCGAAGGGGCTTTTTCGTACCAGAGACGGGACTCGAACCCGTACGTCCGTGAAGACAAGGGATTTTAAGTCCCTCGTGGCTACCATTACACCACTCTGGCATTCTCCGGCTTTTGCCGCAACAGCAGCGTTTCTAGGCGTGGCCGCTAGTACAAAGTAACTGCAAAATCTCTAACTGGCAGCCCTTCCTTCGTCTTGATAAGGCCTTGCCTTAGTTAGATCTTCTGGTCCGAAACCAGTAGCAATAAAAAAAGGATGCTGCCGTAGCAACATCCTTTTTGGAGCGGGAGACGAGGTTCGAACTCGCGACCTCGACCTTGGCAAGGTCGCGCTCTACCAACTGAGCTACTCTCGCTTGAGGTAAGCCACCGTTGTTGCGATGGCTAATGGTGCGACAAAGGTAAGGACGTTTTGCTTAGAGTCAAGAGCTGACGCTAAAAAACCCTCTCTATTTTCACCCTAAAACCGCTTCTCCCTCATTTTCAGGCACATTATTTTCAGCCGGCGGCTGTATTTCTGGATACGCTAGCCGCGTTTTTCTAGCCGTGCCTACGCTTTGCTTGCCAGCGTCAGCTTGAGCTCGTTAAGCTTGAGCAGGGCTTCGATGGGCGTCAGCGTGTTTACGTCGAGCTGCTGGAGCAACTCGCGCACGCGCTCCATCACTGGGTCGGCGGGCTCGAACATGCTGAGCTGCAGGCTCGGGCGGGGGGCGGTGGCCACGGCGGCTGGCGGCTGGGCCCGCGGGCTGCGGCGGACGGCTTCCGCCTCCGGACCGGAGGCTGCCAGAGCTTCGTCGAGGCCGGCCAGCACGTCGTCGAACTCAGTGGCGGCGTCCTCGGTGTTGGTACGCTCCTGCTCCAGGTGGTGCATGATTTCGTTGGCCCGTAGCACCACGGAAGTAGGCATGCCGGCCATGCGGGCCACATGGATGCCGAAGCTGTGCTCGGAGCCGCCGGGCACCAGCTTGCGCATAAACAGGATGCGGCCGTCGGCCTCACGCACGGCCACGTTGTAGTTGCGCACCCGCTCGCAGTCGTCGGCCAGCTGGTTGAGCTCGTGGTAGTGGGTGGCAAAGAGCGTCTTGGCCCGGGCCTTGGGGAAGTTGTGCAGGTGCTCCACGATGGCCCAGGCAATGCTGATGCCGTCGTAGGTGCTGGTGCCGCGCCCAATTTCGTCCATCAGCACCAAGCTGCGGTCGGAGAGGTTGTTGAGGATGCTGGCCGTTTCGGTCATCTCCACCATGAAGGTACTTTCGCCCTTCGAGAGGTTGTCGGAGGCGCCTACGCGGGTGAAAATCTTGTCGATGACGCCGATGGTGGCCGCGTCGGCGGGCACGAAGGAGCCTATCTGGGCCAGCAGCACGATGAGAGCCGTCTGGCGCAACAGCGCCGACTTACCGGCCATGTTGGGCCCGGTGATGATGACGATCTGCTGGTCGTCCTGGTCGAGGCGAATGTCGTTGGGAATGTAGGCCTCGCCGGGCGGCAGCTGCCGCTCGATGACGGGGTGGCGGCCGGCGCGGATATCGAGCAGCGTAGAGTCGTTGACGACGGGCTTCACGTAGCGGTGCTGGCGGGCCGTGGCGGCGAAGGAAGCCAGGCAGTCGAGCACGGCAATGGCGCGGGCATTCTGCTGAATCTGGGGCACAAACTCGATGGCCGACAGCACCAGCTCGTTGTAGAGGTTCTGCTCAATGACGAACAGCCGGTCCTCGGCGTGCAGGATTTTCTCCTCGTAGGTCTTGAGCTCCTCGGTAATGTAGCGCTCCGCATTCACCAAGGTCTGCTTCCGGATCCAGGTGGCCGGCACCTTGTCCTTGTGGGCGTTGGTGACTTCGAGGTAATAGCCGAAAACCTTGTTGTAGGCCACTTTCAGGGACGATATGCCAGTGTTCTGGATTTCGCGCTGCTGCAATTGGAACAGGTAGTCCTTGCCCGAAAAGGCAATGCCGCGCAACTCGTCCAGCTCGGCATCGATGCCGTCGTTGAGCACGCCGCCCTGGTTGGTGAGCACCGAGGCGTCGGGCCGGATTTTGGCCTTGATTTCTTCGCGCAGGGCTACGCAGGGGTTGAGCTGGTCGGCCAGCTTCTGTAGCGCCTTCATGCCCGAGCCCGCCAGCAGCTCGCGGATGGGCCCGATGGCGTCGAGGGCGCGGCTGAGCTGGAGCAGCTCCCGGGGATTGATGCGGCGCACGGCCACCTTGGAAATCAGCCGCTCCAGGTCGTTGATCTGGCGCAGCTGCTGGCCTATTTCGCCCAGCAGCTCGGGGTTGTCGAGCAGCCCTTCCACCGTGTCGAGGCGGCGCTGAATCTGGACGGGCTCCTTGAGGGGCAGCACCACCCACTTGCGCAGCAGGCGCGCGCCCATTGGCGTCACGGTCTGGTCCAGGATGTCAATCAGGGGTACGCCACCCAGGTGCTGGGGCTGCACCAGCTCCAGGTTGCGGACCGTGAACCGGTCGAGCCACACGTACTTGTCTTCTTCGAGGCGCGCGATGTTGGCGATGTGGCCGACCTCGTCGTGCTTGGTTTCGGCCAGGTAGTGCAGGATGCAGCCGGCGGCCGTGATGCCCTCGCGCAGGCTCTCGATGCCGTAGCCCTTGAGGGAGGTGGTTTTGAAGTGGCGGGTGAGCGTGTCGTGGGCGTAGTCGAAGCCGAACACCCACTCGTCGAGGGCGTAGTGGCAGAAATCGGGGCCGAAGCGCTGCTCGAATTCGTGGCGGCTCTGCTTGCAAAACAGCACCTCGGCCGGGGCAAAGTTCTGGAGCAGCTTGCCCAGGTACTCCACGTCGCCCTGGGCCACCAGAAACTCGCCGGTGCTGATGTCCAGAAAGCTGATGCCGGCCTCGGTTTTGCCGAAGTGCACGGCGGCCAGGTAGTTGTTGCTCTTGCGCTCCAGCACGTTGTCGTGAAACGACACGCCGGGCGTGACCAGCTCCGTAACGCCGCGCTTGACGAGCCCCTTGGCCTGCTTGGGATCTTCGAGCTGGTCGCAGATGGCCACGCGCTGCCCGGCCCGCACCAGCTTGGGCAGGTAGGTATCGAGGGAATGATGGGGAAAGCCGGCCAGGGCCACTTCCGAGCTCGTGCCCGCCCCGCGCTTGGTCAGCACAATGTCCACGATGCGAGCGGTGGTTACGGCATCCTCGCCGAAGGTTTCGTAGAAGTCGCCGACGCGGAAGAGCAGCAGCGCGCCGGGGTACTGCTGCTTGAGCTGATAGTACTGCTTCATCAGCGGCGTATCAATCACCGGGGCGGGGCCGGCGGAGCCATGCATGGGAACGGGCTTTTTAGGGGCAGCGGTACTCGACTTCACAGGGCAAAAGATTAGCGCCGGCCGGGAGCCAGCGCGGGGAGCGTAGAATAAAAACGGCGGCCGGCCAGCGGCTACGGGGCAAAAGCGCGGGCGGTAAGGCCCGGGCGGCGGCCCACTCAGCCCAAACGACCAATGCGCCCCGGCGCGTTCCTACCTTTGGGCAAAACAGTCCCGGAATGATGCGCAAACGAACTATGGAAGAGCTAAACCGGCTCTCGGTAACCGACTTCAAAAGTAAGGATAAATTCCCCCTTACCCTCGTGCTCGACAACGTGCGCAGCCTGCACAACGTGGGCGCCGCCTTCCGCACCGCCGACGCGTTTGCCATCGAGAAAATCTGGCTCTGCGGCATCACCGGCCGCCCGCCCCAGCGCGAAATCACCAAGACGGCGCTGGGCAGCACCGAGTCGGTAGTCTGGGAATACGCGGCCACCACGGCCGACGCGCTACGGCAGCTCAAGGCGGCGGGCTACCTCATCGTGGCCGTGGAGCAAACCAATGAAAGCCAGGACCTGACCACGTTTTCCCCGGCTCCCGGGCAGCCCTACGCGCTGGTGATGGGCAACGAGGTGTTCGGCGTGGACGACGAGGTGCTGGCCCTGTGCGACGCGGCAGTGGAGATTCCGCAGTTTGGCACCAAGCACTCTTTGAACGTGAGCGTGGCGGCGGGTGTGGTGCTTTGGGACTTCCTCAGCAAGATGAGTGCAGCAGCGGGCCGCTGAGCCCAAGCCGCAGAAACACAAAAAGGGCAGCCCGGAGGCTGCCCTTTTGCATTCAGAGTCATTCGGCCGAAGGCTACTGGATAACCAGGCGGCGTACGGTGAACTGGTCGCCGTCCTGAATTTTCAGGTTGTAGATGCCCCCGCTCAGCTTGCTGAGGTCAAGCTGGTTGCCGGCAGCATTTTTCACCGCGCCGGTGTACACTACCTGGCCCAGTTGGTTGCTCACCTGCACCTGCAGCGTCGAAGCCTTAGACTTGCTGGCTACGTCCAGCGTGAAGCGGCCGGTGCTGGGGTTCGGGTACACGCTGATGGCGCGGTTCAGCTCTGCCGACTGCGTACCGGTAACCAGAGTCCGCGTCACCTCTACGTCGTCGACGGCCAGGAAGAACTGGTCGGCAGGGCTGTAGACGTGGAAGCCGATGTAGTAGCTGCCGGTAGTGGTCGGCGTGATGGAAGCCACGGCCGGCGTGCTCGTGCCGTTGGCCGTGGCAAACGTGGAGGTACCAATGGCCGTGTTAGTCCAGAGAGTCGTGGTCTGGCCGGCTACGGTGGCAGCCGTACCGTACTTCACTTCCAGTCGCTCGGGATAGTTGGAGCCGCTGTTACGGTATTTGAACGACAGCTGGTACTTATAGCCCGGCTGCATTAGGATTGGGGCGGTGAAGAACCAGTCGTTGGCGGCTGTGGTGGCATCCTCGTTGTAGAGGTACACCATGGCGTTGGGCGCGGTAGAGCTGACGGGCGTCTGGCCGGCAAGCGTAGGCACCGTACTCCGGCTCTGCCAGGTTTCGGCGTCGTTGTTCACGTTCAGCACCGTGAAGCCGCAGGGCAGCACGCCCGTGGCTACGGCATCGAAGTTCTCGGCGTAAGGGAAGGTGGAGACAATGGTCGAGCCGCAGAGCGTGGTGAAGGACACCGGCCCCGTCAGGGTGCTCTGGGTAGTGCCGCAGGTACCGCGCACGTACACGTCGTAGTTGGTAGCAGCCGTCAGGCCGGTCAACGGAGCCGAGGTGGTCGTCGTCGTTACCGGCGTGCCCGCGGTGGTCGGGTTGAAGCCTTTCGGACCGTAGATGACGGTGTAGGAGGCACTGGTGCCCGAGAAGTTCACCGTGGCGCCCGTGGTAGTGATACCCGTTACGGCCAGGGCCGTCGGCGACAGGCAGGACGTCGACTCTTCGACAACCTGCAGGTCGTCCACGAGCAGGGCGTACTGGTTGGCGGCGCTGATGGCGTGGAAGCCGATGTAGTAGGTGCCCGTCGTGGCCGGGGTGATGTAGTTCACCTGCCCAGCGCCGGTGCCGTTGGTGGTGGTATTGTACGTGTCGTTGGCAATGTTCAGGTTCTGCCAGATGGTGGTCGTCTGGCCAGCTACGGTAGCGGCCGTACCAAATTTCACTTCCATCTTCTCCGGATAGTCGGAGTCTAGGGCTTTATACTTGAACTGCAAGCTGTAGCGGTAGCCGGCGCGCATGGCAATGGCCGGCGTGAAGAACCAGTCGTCAGCGGCCGTCGTCTCGTCTTCGTTGTAGAAGTACACCATTACGTTGGGCGCTGAGGCGGCATCCGTGCCGGCAGCCGCGGTGTTCCAGGTTTCCGCGTCGCCGTTGCCATTCAGCACCGTAACGCCGCAGGGCAGGGCCGGGGCGGTTACTCCGTCAAACTTTTCCTGGTAGGGGAAGGAGGCAATAATTGGGGGCGTGCACTGGGCCTGGGCACCGGTCAGGCCGGCAACGGTCAGCAAGGCAGCTAGCGCCAGCTTGCGCCAGTTTGTGGTGGACTTTACCACATTGTACAATTTCGTCATAGTGGGGGCAAAAGATTGGTTAGAAATGGAAAGGAAGTATTGTAAACGGGCAACGGCCGGAAAAGGGTGGGGCCGGCTTGCAGATTTAATATGACACTTAATCCCTGGATGTGACTCAGTCAGCCGGAAACCAAAGAAGCTGAAATTCAAGTCAAGATACTGTATTTTAGCATCTTATAATAAATAAAAAATAATTTGAAAAGCCTCAATATTCTCTACTTAGGCTTTTCCTCTTTCTACCGGAGCCAGCAGCTTACGCGGTAAGAGCGAGGTGCTTAAGGTGCCTGCCTGAGGAAGTATCGGGGCCAGCTTAGAAAGCTTCTAGTTTAGTACTTTTGGAAGGCTCCGAACCGTAGCATCCGCCGCTAGGCCGCCAGGATTCGGCTTTGACCCAGCGCTAAAGCCCGGGTAGAAACGGGCGGGCAGCCCCCAAAAAAAGCGGCGCCCCCCGAGTGGAGACGCCGCTTTCCCAGAATCGGAAGGCTTACTTCTGAATCAGCACTTTACGGAAGGCCGCGTCGCCGGGCGCGCCCAGGCTCACCTGGTACAGGCCGCTGGCGAGTTTGCTCAGATCAACGGGCAGCTCCAGCTGGCTGGCGGTCGAGGGCACCGCTTGGCGGTACACCACCTGGCCCAGGTTGTTGCGCACGAGCAGCTCCAGGCCGCTGGCGGGCTTGGCAAACGTGGCGCGCACCCGGAACTGACCCGCATTGGGGTTTGGGAACACGCTCAGGCCCCCCGCAGCCTTCACGTCGGCGGCCACGCTGCTGGTAATCACCGTTTCCACCTTCACGTTGTCGATGGCCCAGCCCCAGCCGTGGGACCCTGGGTCGCCGTAGAGGCGGAAGCGCAGGCGCACCACGTCGCCGGGAGCAAACCGCGACAACAGGTTGAACACGTGCGGGGTGAAGAGGGCGGGCGTACCCACACCGTTGGAGTTGCCAGCGGCCGTGACGCTGCTGTTCCAGGTGCTCAGCCAGTTGGTGCGCAGGCGGGCGTCGTAGCCATCGGCCACGGGCGTCCAGGTGGCGCCGTTGTCCTTGCTGCCTTCCACCACTACGTAGTCATAAAACGCTTCCTGCCCGTACACGCTGCCCGGCTCACCCGGCTCCACCAGCGCAATTTCGTCGAACGACAGATTGTGCATGGTCGGCTGGATGGTGATGGGCACTAGCATCTGGTACACCAGCGTGGAGTCGTCGTAGTACTGGTGGTCGGAGTGAATGGCGGAGTTGCTGAAGCCGGCAGGCTGCGTGATGGAGAAGCCTTCCCCCACGAAGTCCAGCGGCGTCGGGCTGTTCAGGTTGTTGTCGTAAATGGCCTGGGCGGGCTTGAAGGCTACGATGTTCACCGCGTAGGTTCCCGAAGCCGGGTTGGCCGTCTGATTGGCTGCCGCGGCCACGTCGCGGGCCACGACGCGGTAGGTCAGCACGTCGCCGGCCACGATGGGGCCGGCCGTAGTGCTGAGCGTGCCCACGAAGTTGCTGGTCGTGCCCTGGCGAACCAGGGTAATAGCGGGCCGGGCCACGCCATTGACCGAGTATTCCAGGCTCACGCTGGCCACGCCCACGTTATCGGTGGCGCGGACCGTGAACTGGTAGGGCAGCTGCGAGGCAAACAGGTAGGTCAGGCGCTTCTGCGACACCACGGGCGCGGTGGCGTCGGGGCCCACCACGAAAGTGTAGCGCGCCGGAGTCGTCACGCTGGGCTGGTAGGCGGCCGGAGCGGTGTAGGTGCGGCCGGTTTCGTTGTCGGCGGCCGAAATGTAGTAGCTCACCGTGTGGTTGAAGCCGGGGTTAGGAATCACGCCCTGGTACACGCCGTTGCCGGTGGTGGTCATGGTCACGGAGGCCAGCGCGCCGTTGTCCACGGCGTAGTTTACCTTCACCGAGCCGGGCGTCACGGTACCGTCACTGACGATGGTGGCCGTAACGGGGAAATCCTGCGGAGTTTCGGAATCGGGCAGCTTGGTGTGGCGGATGGCGGTGTTGAACCAGCCCATTTCGTCGAACATGCGCAACGTAATCGGGCCGGGGTTGTGCATGGCCTCGGCCGAGCCGATCTGGGGCGTCATCAGTGAGTTGATGTTGCCGGCCGGGTACGTAGCCTCGTTCAGGTGAGAGATGCTGGAGCCTGCCGAGTACGTAGTAGGCGCGTACAGGCGCGGCCGCACGCCGCCGTTTACGGCCTTGGCCAGGTTGCTGTTGAAGTACACATTGTTGCTGGTAAACTGCGTACCCAGGGCCGTGGAAGGGTTCGGAAACAGCGCGGGGTTGGTCAGAGCCTGCCCAGCCAGGTTTTCCATGTAGGTAGCGTAGATGGAAGGCGGGGTGCTGTAGGTGCCGCTGCCGCCGCTGTAGCTGGTGCTGGCAATAAAGCCCAGGCCGTGGCCCAGTTCGTGCAGCACTACCGATACCAGATCGTACTGCCCGGCCGGCACGTTGCCGTCGAGGCCGTAGTACCAGTTGAAGGTGCTGCTGAAGCGGGCGTTGATGTCGGGCACGGTGGCGCCGTTCAGCTCCTGGCCGGAAATCTTCTCCGCCAGCGCTACCGGGTAAGTGACGCCGCTGCGCGTAGCCCCGCTGATGTCGCTGTAGTAGGCCGTGGCGCCGGCCGAGCCGAGCACGCCGGTGCCAAGGGGCGTCCAGGTGGCCTGCACGTGAATGGTCACCGGCGACACCAGCAGTGCCTCCCAGATTTCGACGGCGTGCTGAAACGCGGCCTGAGCCTGGGGCGTGAAGCCGGTGTAGGTCACCTCAATGTTGGCGGCCGTGCTGCGCCGCTGGCCGGTGCGCTGCTGCTCCACATAAGCGGCGGGCAGGTCCAGCTTGGTGTGCATGTCCTCGGCGCGGGAGTAGCAGATGGTGGTCGGGGCCGGAGCCGGGTCTTTTACGAAGGTTTGCGCCTGGAGGGGGTGCCAAGCAGCCAGCAGCAGCGCGGGCAGCAAGTGTAGTTTTTTCATCAAAGAAGGAAGCAATTAAGAGGGATAGTGGCAGGACCGAAACCCTAAAGCTACGGCATTCGGCCCGGTTGCCCAAGCGGCGGCTGAAGCCGGAAACAACTGGAGCGCGCCTATATAGGCCTGCTCAAGCCGACCGGAATTTCCGCTCATCGCCGGCTTCCCGGCTGCAGATGAACGGTAAGGCCAGGCGTAGCTCCAAGCGCCCAGCGCGCCAGCCTACGGCTTGTAAGCCAACATTTTATACATCTTCAATTCCAAATACAGAAAATTATGCGCTTTCCCATTTGTCCGGTGCGGAATTGTCATAATCGTGTGTAAATTTGGAACAGCCCTTCGATTCACCCCGAAACGAAGGGCGTTTTTTCATTTTCACTCCCTCTTTTCTCTATGAAGTCAACTTCTACTACGTCCGGGTATCGGGCACTGGCGCTGGCGGCATTGTTGGCCATTCCGGCACTGGGCTCCGCACAGAACGCACCTCTGGCCCGCACCCTCACCCAATTCAGCGCCCAACGCACCCAGCTCGGGCTGAGCGAGGCCGACCTGCGCAACCCGGCCGTAACCAGCCAATACACCGACGACCACAACGGCCTGACGCACGTGTACCTGCGGCAGCGTCACGAAGGCATTGAAATCCTGGACGCTGTAGCCGACGCGCACGTCGGGCGCGACGGCCAGGTGCTGACGCTGCACAGCAGCTTCCGGCCCAACGTAGCCGCCAGCGTCCGCGCCACGACGCCTACCCTGACGCCGGAGCAGGCCGTAGCCGCCGCCGCCCGCGCCTTGCAGGTAGCCGCCCCTACCAGCCTGCGGGTGGAAGAAGACAAGACGCCCACCGAAGGCGTTACTTTCAACGACGGCGGCATCTCGCAGGACCGTATCAAGGCTAAGCTAGTCTATCTGCCCACGGCCAGCGGTGAGCTGCGC
>Ga0247729_10000038_pt1 | contig 65438 bp, 68 predicted proteins | sample UWRJL133311R2_FD_180958 | JGI IMG/M metagenome (GOLD analysis project Ga0247729, IMG submission 180958) | Plant litter microbial communities from Arlington Agricultural Research Station in Wisconsin, United States - UWRJ-L133-311R-2 | ecosystem: Environmental > Terrestrial > Plant litter >... | reverse complement strand
CCCCGGCCCCGGCGGTGGCGAAATCCCCGAACCGGGCCGTGTACGGGCCTTTGTAAACGCGCAGCTGGTCGACGGTTTCGGGTATCACGAAGTGAAAGTCGGCGTAGCCCTGCCCGTGGGCGTGGCTAACCATGTTCACCGGCAGCCCATCGATGCTCACGGCGAAGTCGGTGCCGTGGTCGCAGTCGAAGCCGCGCAGAAAGATCTGCTCGGCCTTGCCCCCGCCCGCGTGCTGGGCAATGAACAGCCCCGGCACCAGCCGCAGCAGGTCCTGGGCCGAGTTGACGGGCCGCAGCACCTGGTCGATGTGGGAAACGGCGGCCAGCGACTGGTTCACGTCGCGGGGCTGCGACACGGTGACTTCCCGCAGGTTCAGCGCCACGGCGGGCAGGCTCAGCGACACGGTGCGGCTCTCGCCGGCATTGAGCACGACCACCCGAGTGCGAGCGCCGTAGCCCAGAGCCGTGGCCTGCACGGTGTAGGTGCCGGCGGGCAGGCCCGTGAAGCGGAAGCTGCCCAGCGCGTCGGAGGCCGTGCCACCGGCGGGGCCCAGCAGGCGCACGCCCACGCCCGGCAGGGGCTGGCCGGAAGCGGAGTCGGCCACGATGCCGCGGATGGAGCCGGTATTCTGGGCCAGCAGGGAAAAGCTCAGCAAACACAGCAAGGCCGCGGCGAGCAGGGAAAAGCGTAGATGTTTTGGTTTCATACAGCCGGAAAACCGATGGCTACGCCGGCGCGGGGCGGGCGTAAGGCAGCATCGAGTCAGAAATAAGTGAGAATGGCCACCGATATGGTGGCGGGCCGCCGGACCCGAAAAGCCCGGCGCGTCACTTATCCCCGGCGGGGCGGCGAGTACAGCTGGTTGGCGACGCCGGCCGGCACCGGCTTCCTTACTTCGGCCCGCACCGGCCGCGCGGCGGCAAAGGCCACTTTCTTCAGCACGATGCTGTCGGTCAGGCAGTGCAGGTCGATGCCCTTGGCCAGGGTGAGCAGCTGCTGGGGCGTGAAAGGCTTCGGGCTCTTAGCCAGGGCCTGCTGGTCACCGTTGCAGGTGCCGAAGCAGTCGAGGCGCAGGTAGTTCTGCTGCTGGCAGGCGTGGCTGTGCACGTACGGATGGCGGGCCGAGTAGCGCGGCGTCTCCGGCCGGTTGACCATGCCGGCGCCCACTACCAGCAGGTAGTTGCACAGCAGCAGGAACACGAGCCAGGAACGCAGCATGAGTTGGTAGTAGGTAGTTGGATTTAGGATTTTGGACTTCCGCTTTCAGGTGAAGAACACCCGCTCGACGGTCCAGTAGGCGGCGACCAGGCCGATGAGGACGGAGGCGGGAATTACCACGCGCTGCTTGTACCAGGGCTTATGGGCAAACCAGCGGCCGATGAGCAGCCAGGCCAGCACAATCACTGATACCTGCCCCAGCTCCACGCCCACGTTGAAGGCCACCAACGACTCGAAAAACATGGCCCGCGGCAGCCCCAGCGAAGTCAGCGCGCTGGCGAAGCCCAGACCGTGAATCAGGCCGAAGCCGAACACGATGGCCACCCGAAACGGATTCAGCCGCTGGGCAAAGATATTCTCAATGGCCACAAATAGGATGGACAGGGCAATAACCGGCTCCACGATGGCCGCCGGCGGGTTGATGAAGCCGTACATGGCCAGCCCCAGCGTGATGGAGTGGGCCACGGTGAAGGCCGTAGCCTGCCACAACACCGGCTTGAGCCGGGGCTCCAGAAAGAAAATACTGAGCACGAACAGAATATGGTCGAGGCCCAGGGGCAGAATGTGGGTGTAGCCGAGCTTGAGGTAGGTCCAGACGATGTCGGTGCGGGAAAGCTTGCTCAGATCCACGTCTAGCACGTGAGCGGCGGCCAGCCGCGGCACGGCCAGCAGCAGCACCGGCAGCAGCCAGCAGCCGGCCCGCAAGGCCCGGCCGGCCCTGGTCAGCAGCGAGGCCCGGCGCGCGTTAGTTGGCGGCCAGTAGCTTCTTGCCTTCATCGGCCAGGTCCAGGCTCAGGTACGGATTAGTGCTCAAAGCCCGCCGGATCAGGGCCTGCCCTTCGGCTGCCTGCCCGTTCTTGGTGGCAATCAGGCCGGCGCGGCACAGCAGCGTCGGGTTCTGCGACTTGGTGCGCAGGGCTTTGGAGATGTACGCCTGGGCTTCCGGGTAGGCGCCGCGCTGGTAGTATACCCAGGCCAGGGTCTCGTTGACGTCGATGTTGTCGGGGCGCCGGTTGTACTCGATTTTGGCGTGCTCCAGGGCCTTGTCCAGCTCGTGGGTTTTGAGGTAGGCGTAGGCCAGCTCCCGGTCGGCGTAGTGGCCCATCTGCTCGTTTTCGTCAGCATTCTTGGCATCCGAAGCCAGCATGCCAATGGCTTCCCGGGCCATTTCCGCGGCCTTGGCGGGCTCGTGGTTGAGGCGGTAGAGGTCGGTTAGCTCGTCGGCAAACGCGTAGTCTTTCACCGTAGCGCGGGCCTTGCGGAAGTAGTCGATGGCGGCGGGGTAGTTTTGGCGGGCTTTTTCCACCCGGCCCATGCCGGCCAGCGCGTAGGCGTAGTAGGGCCGCTCCAGCAGCGCCCGGCGGTACTGGGCCTCGGCCTTGGTCAGGTCGCCGGTATTCTCGTAGAGGTGGCCCAGCGTGGTGCGCGCCCACTCGGTTTGCTCCAGGCCGGGGTAGCCGGCTTTGGCCGCCATATCCATGGCCTCAATCGAGCCGGGGTAGTCGCCGTAGATTTCGCGCAGATACGATACGCGGGAGTAGGAGCGCAGATCGGGGCGCACCTGGTTCATCTTATCGGCCATTTTCACGGCCTCATCGTAGCGGCCCAGCTCCACGTTGGCGTCACAAAGCAGGCCGTACACGAAGGCATTGTAGGGGTTGATTTCCACGGCCTGCTGAGCCACGGCCAACCCTTCGGAAAAGTGGTGCTGGGTGAGGCTGAGCGAGGCTTTGCAGCACAGGGCCTCAAAGTTTTCGGGCTCCTGGGCCAAAATGCCGTTCAGCAGCTGCATGGCTGCCATGTCGTAGTACGGATGGTCGCCGGTGACGCGGCCTTCCTGCATGTAGGCCTGGGCCAGCATGAGCTTGGCTTTGCTGTCGTCGGGCTTGGCGCGCAGCTGGGCGAGCAGGCCGTTGATGGCGCTTTTGGTGTTGACCCACTCGCCGCCCAGCGCTAGGTCGCCGTGGCGTTCCTTGAGCACGGGAATGGGCTCGGGCTTGCGCAACAGGAAGATGGCCGCCAGGGCCGCCCCAAAGCACAGCAGCAGAATCGGGTAGAAGTATTTACGCAAGGTAGTTGGTTCTGAAACGGTGGAAAAAAGCCGCCGGCCACTGACCGGCGGCTAGTATAGCCAAAAAAAAGACAGCCGGACTCACCCGGGCCCGGCTGTCAAGCTACCATACTATCGACGCGGCTGCCACGAAAGGGCCGGGCCGCCGCGCCGACAGGTCAGGTTAGTTGGTGTGGACGAGCTTGATGGATTGCAGCACCGTTTCGCCCGTTTTGACGGTGGCAATGTAGGTGCCGGCACTTAGCGTGGGCACTTTCCAGACGAAGTCGTAGGCACCGATGCTGTGCTGCTTGTTGTTGATGAGCGTCGCCACTTTGCGGCCCATCATATCCGACACGATTATCGTTACCGGGCCGCGGGCGGCCACTTCGTAGTGGAAGGTGGTCTGGCTGCCGAACGGGTTCGGGTAGTTCTGCGCCACTTCTACCGGCGACGACATCATGTTCAGGCCCGAACTGCCGCGCTGGGCGGTTACGCGCTGCGCTTTCGTGCCGCTCCAGGGCGTCTGGGCGTAGGGGAAAGCGGCTTTGAAGGTCGTGTCGTTGGCCTCGATGCCGGTGCGGAAACCGATGACGTTGGTCAGGCCGTTGGGCGTTTCGTAGGGCAGCCCGATGGCGGCCAGCACAATGCCACCCACGGCTTGCAGTTCGATGCGGGTCACGTCGTCTTCCAGGCGGCGGCCGTTGGGGAAGCCGTCCATGTTCGGAATCGACTGCAGCGCGGCGCTACCGTTGAAGCGCGGGTCGGTGAGGCCCAGCACGGCGGCGTACAGCAGGCCTTCGGAGCTGAAGTCGGCCGAGTTGCGGGGCGTGGCGGGCACGGCCATGTTCAGGCGCAGCATGTCGCCGCCGATGCCGCCGGCCACGGCCGGGTTGTCGATGAGCGGCAGGAAGTTGTTGATGAATGGCTTACCGGCCGTCAGGGGCATATTGGCGGTTTTGCCGGTGGCCAGCTGGTAGGGCGGTAGGTTAGGTACGCCGGTGTGGAAGATGGGCAGAATATCGACGGAGCGCGGCTTAGCCGGGCGCAGCAGGTATTCGGCGTAGCCCCCGTCGGCGACCTTGGCGAAGGCTGTACCGGCTACGGCAGCGGCCGGCGCGGCGAGCAGGGCCGAAACGCCGCCTTTGCCGTTGGCGAAGTCAAAGCTGCCCAGCGAGCTGCGCTGAATGCGCAAGGCGCCCAGGCCGGGTACTACTCCGCCGAAATAGCCGGTGCCTTCGGCCATGTACAGGCCCAGCTCCGGGTTGGAGAGGTTGTCTTCGGTGGCGGCCAGCTCGGTATAGGGCGTGTTGTAGTTCCAGCGGTCCTTCATGCCCACCGGGTTGATAACTTCGTTGGTGAGCGGCATGCCGATGCGCGACACCTGCACGTAGCTGCCGGACTGCGTCTGGGTGCCGTCGGTGTTCAGCGTGCGCAGGGCCGGGCGGCTGGCCGAGGCCCACACGCCGATGATAAAGTCGGAATCGAGGATGTTGGCGGCCTGCGCGCCGGTTTTGCCGTCTTTCTGCAGCGACGAAATCGGGATTTGCAGGGCAATGGTGTGCACGTTCTTCTTGGCCAGCCCGTCGCGGGCGGCGGCAGTGCGGATTCCGCCCAGGTCGAAGATTCCGCCCAGGTCGGCGAAGAACGGATCATCCACCGGGCCGCAGAACACGCGAGTCGTGCCCAGGGTCTGGACGGCGCCCGTCATGAGCGTGTTGTAGTCGGCCGTAGCCAGCCCGACGGCGCTGGAGATGGAGCGCGGGCCCACGTTGGGCGGCGGCACGGCCCCGGTGGTAGTGAGGGTAGTGAAGGCGCCACCGTTGCGGCTCACTTCCAGCGTGTAAGTGTTCTTCAGGTTTTCCTTCGGACCGGACCCGGCATTGCGGATGCGAAAGAACGTGGTTGGGTCTTCGTTGGTCCGCGTGAAGGTGAAGCGGTAAGTGATGTCGTCCTGGTTGGCGCTGGTGGCCGACGAGTTCTTGACGTGAATCTCGTAGCGGACGTTTTCGCCGAAGGAGTTGTAATTCGGCCCACCCTGGGGCAGCTCAAACGGAATGTAGTTGGCGATGATGTTGATCATCTCCGCGTTGTTGGGGTCGCGGAAGGCGTACAGGTCGGTGTTATCGGCCAGCGGGTCATCGGCGATGAGCGGGGCTTCGCGGTGACTGGAAGCCTCCAGCCGCGTGTGTTGGCCACTCCAGGCCAGGGCGCCCGCTACAGCCGTAGCGGCCAGCGTCAAATGAATAATTGGTTTGGTAAGGGTCTTCTTCATGATGGAAGGATGGTTGGGGAAAAGTGGACAAAAAAGGGCACGCGGGAGCCGGCCCGAAAAAATCAGGCGGCAGAAAACCAGGGGCAACAGGAGAAAAGCGCGGGGTAATCAGGATAGAAACGCTGGCGGGCCGGAAGCGGCGAGGAGCGCGTAGCGGGGGTGGCCGCCGCAAAGTGGTGGTGCGGCCGAACGGTAGAGCTGGTAGCGGAGTACAAAGCCACATACGCCGGCTTCCGCGGATGCGGATTGCGGGAAATGGGATTTTTTTATAAAAAATTTTCAGCTGCTTTTACCCGCTCAGGCCCAGCTAGCTTACCGCCGCGGCGAGCCGGCTTTTCCTGGTTACTTTTGTTCCCCAAAGCGGTTACGCTGCTTATCATGGCAGCCGCCGCTTTTTCACCCGCGCGCTTCGGCGCGCCGCCCTCTACTCGCATGGCTAAAGTTGCAATTAACCTCTCCACCGGAAGCATTCAGCAGGAAGAAATCATCGTCGGCATCGACCTGGGCACTACCAACAGCCTGGTGGCCTACATCCACCCCGACGGCCGGCAGCCCGTGGCCATCAACGACCTGGACCGCGGCACCATCGTGCCCTCGGTGGTGCACTTCCCCACCGGCAGCGCCGAGCCCATCGTGGGCACCGAGGCCAAAGACTACCTGCTCACCGACCCGCAGAACACGATTTACTCGGTGAAGCGCCTGCTGGGCAAAAGCTACCAGGACCTGGGCGGCCACGCCGCCGACCTGGGCTACAAGGTTATCGACGACAACTCCGAGGGCTTAGTGAAAATCCGGGTCGGCGACCGGTTTTACTCCCCCATTGAGTTGAGCGCCGAGATTCTGAAGGAGCTGCGCACCCGCGCCGAACACGCGTTGAAGACGCCCGTCAACCGCGCCGTGATTACCGTGCCGGCTTACTTCAACGACTCCCAGCGCCAGGCCACCCGCGACGCCGGCCGCCTGGCGGGCCTCGAAGTGTTGCGCATCGTGAACGAGCCCACGGCGGCGGCGCTGGCCTACGGCATCGGGCTGAGCCCCGACGAGGAAAAAACCGTGGCCGTGTACGACCTCGGCGGCGGCACCTTCGACGTGAGCATTCTGCGCATCCAGCAGGGCATCTTCGAAGTGCTGAGCACCAACGGCGACACCTACCTCGGCGGCGACGACCTCGACCGCGCCATCATCGACTACTGGACCGGCGAGTACCAGCTTTCGGCATACCTCTACGACAACGGCAGCGCCCAGCAGGAGCTGCGCCTGCTGGCCGAGTCGGCCAAAAAGCACCTTAGCCAGCACGCGGAGTTTACGGCCGACTTCGGCGGCACCGCGCTGCCCCTGACCAAGGCCAAGTTCAACGAGCTGATCGGGCCGCTGGTAGCGCGCACCATCGACTCGTGCCGGCTGGCCCTGGCCGACGCCCAGCTCACGCCGAAGGATCTGGACGCGGTGCTGCTCGTGGGCGGCTCCACGCGGGTGCCGCTGGTGTACGACGCGGTGTCGGAATTCTTTCAGCAGCCGGCCAACAGCTCGCTCAACCCCGACGAGGTGGTGGCCCTGGGGGCCGCAATTCAGGCCGACATCCTGGCCGGCAACCGCCGCGACGTGCTGCTGCTCGACGTGACGCCACTCACTCTGGGCATCGAAACGCTGGGCGGGCTCATGGACTCAATTATCCCGCGCAACTCCAAGATTCCGACCAAGGCCGGCCGCCAGTACACGACCAGCGTCGACGGGCAGGTGAACCTGAAAATATCGGTGTACCAGGGCGAGCGGGACTTGGTGAAGGAAAACCGCAAGCTGGCCGAATTCGACCTGCGCGGCATCCCGGCCATGCCCGCCGGCCTGCCCAAGGTCGACGTGAACTTCCTGCTCAATGCCGACGGCATTCTGCAAGTCGAAGCCATTGAGTTGCGCTCCAACACCCGGCAGGCCGTCGAAATTAAGCCCCAGTACGGGCTCACCGACGAGCAGGTGGAGCAGATGCTGATGGACTCGCTCACCCACGCCCGCGCCGACGTGACGGCCCGCATGGTCATCGAGGCCCGTACTGTGGCCGAGCAGATGATTTACCAGGTGGAGCGCTTCGTGGACAAAAACTCGCAGTATCTCACGGAGGAGGAAATCACCCAGACCGCCGCCCAGACCCAGGCCCTGCGCGAGGCCCTCGAAACCGGCGACAAAGACACGATTCTGGGCGCCGTCGACAAGCTGGAAGAACTCACCAGCCCTTTCGCCGAGCGGGTCATGAACATTTCCATCAAGCAGGCCATGGCCGGGAAGAAGATTGAGTAAGGGGCTGGAGGATTCGTTGAGCGGTGCTTAGCCAATCGGTCATTACGAGGTGTCAGCTGAAGCAATCCATCCTCTGAAATGTGCTTCCCTCCTCTTCACCACAAAGCCCCGACGCCAGCCAACGTCGGGGCTTTGTAGGTTAATAGAGTTCAACTCATTGTCCAGGACGGATTGCTTCGCGTTGCTCGCAATGACACTTGACTCATTCCCCCATTCACTCGTTCACCTTCCATGAACCACAACCTTACCCGACTCGTGGCGGTGGCGCAGAAGCCGGCGCGGCGCATTATCGGACTCATGTCGGGTACGTCGCTCGACGGGCTGGACGTGGCGCTGTGCCGCTTTGAAGGACACGGCGCCGCTACCCGCGTGACGGTGGAGCAGTTCCAAACGGTGCCGTATGCCGAGGACGTGCGCCAGCAGATCCGGCGCGTGTTTGCCCGCCACGACGGCGTGGAGCTACAGCACCTCACCCTGCTGCACGCCTGGCTGGGGCGCCTGCACGCCGAGATGGTGCTGGCCTGCCTGCGGGAGTGGCACGTGGCCCCGGCCGAGGTCGACGCCCTGGCCAGCCACGGCCAGACGGTTTTTCACGCCCCCCGGCACCAGCACGGCCTGCCCGACTGGCCCGACGCCACCCTGCAGCTCGGCGACGGCGACCATCTGGCAGTACACACCGGTATTCTGACCCTGAGCGACTTTCGGCAGAAGCACGTGGCCGCCGGCGGGCAGGGCGCCCCCCTGGCCGTGTACGGCGACTACCTGATTTTCTCCCGGCCCGGCGAAGACCGACTGCTGCTCAACCTGGGCGGCATTGCCAACTTCACCTTTCTGCCCGGCAGCCTGGACGCCGCCACCGTCTTCAGCTCCGACCTGGGCCCCGGCAACACCCTGCTCGACGCCTTCGTGCGGGAGTTGTACCCCGGCCGGAGCTACGACGAAAACGGGGCTCTGGCCGCCCAGGGGCAAATGCACGCCGGGCTGCTGGCCGAGCTGCTGCGCCATCCGTTCTTCCGGGAGCCCCTGCCCAAAACCACCGGCCCGGAGCTGTTCAACCCCGCCTACGTGCGCGCCGCCCAGACCCGCTCCGGCACCTCTGCCCTCCCTCCCACCGATCTGCTGGCTACCCTGACCGAGTTCAGCGCGGCCGGCGTGGCAGCGGCGGTAGAGCAGGCCTTCGGCCCGGCACGACCCTTCCACGTATATGTCAGCGGGGGCGGCCTGCACAACCCGACGCTGCTGGCAGCTATCCGGCGGCGGCTGCCGCAGTGCCATTTTGCTACCACCGAGGCCTTGGGCATCCTCCCCGACGCCAAGGAAGCCGTGCTGTTTGCCATTCTGGCCAACGAAACCCTGGTCGGCGAGCCGCTGCCCATCGGGGCCGGGCGGCAGCAGGTGCCGGCGGTGTCGCTGGGCAAGATTTCGTTTCCGGGGTAGTGTGGGTGGATGTTCCAAAGAACGTTGGGCAGCATCGTAGCCAAGCATAAAGGTCCGGTTTGTAATAGAAGCCGGGCGGCCCGTATCCTCTCGGACGTCTGGGAGTGCGGCCCCGGGCACCCGGCTAAACAATTTGGGACTAAACAATTTGAAATTGTTTAGTCCCAAATTGTTTAGCCGGCGACCTTGACAAGCTCCGCTAACTGACTGTTCTCGCCAGCCCGTCGGTTCCGGACGCAAAAATCCCCCGGGCAAGCTGCCCGGGGGATTTCAACTACTACTAAACACTCTACTGGGATTAGTGCTGCACGCTGAGCTGACGCTGCGTGACGGTTTTGCCGCGTTGCACTTTTATCTGGTATAGGCCCACGGGCCACGACTGCGTGTTCAGGCGCACGGTGGGCTCGGTGGTGGCCTGCGACGTGAATACTGCCTTGCCCTGCCCGTTGTAGACGGTAACCAGCATGGGCTCGGCCGCCGCCAGGGCCTGGGCTTCCGCCACCGACATCTTCAGCTGACCTCCCGCCGGGCTGGCCGGGGCCACCAGGCTTTCGTTGGCAACATCCACGTAGCCGTGGGCGGGGTTCGGATACAACGCTTCTCGGCTCTGGGGCATGGCGTAGTAGCCCGTCACGACTTGCTGGTTGCCGCTGAAAGCTACCAGCTTCACCAGGATCAGCGAGGAGTAGTTGCTCATGCAGATGCCAAAGCTCGTGCTGGTGCTCATCAGCTGATAGTTGTTGCCCGTGCGGGTGGCGTCGATGTACCACTCGTAGCGGTAGATGCCCGTGCCGCCGGTGGCCAGGCCGGTAAACTGCGCGTAGTTGTTGCGGCCGGAGGAGTTCGTGCACTGGCTGGTGTACACCACCGACGTGATGTTGACTGCCAGCGGCGTGGGCGTGGGCTGATTGCAGGCCAGCGTGCCCAGGTTCAGAGCCGGGTTGGCCGAGAAGTTGGCCGCCGGACTCACGGTATAGGCGCCATTAGCCGAAACCATCACGATGCTGGCTGGATCTTCCACGCACAGGTACGCCCCGGCTTCGACGATAACCTGACCGGCAATGTAGGCGTAGGCGCCGCTGCGGATGACGAGCGTGGAGCCGGCCGCGATGCGCAGCACCGAGCCTTCGTACACGTGCAGCTGGGAGCCGGCGCGCAGATCCAACAGGCTGTTGGCCGACATCTGCAGCGTGCCGTAGTAGGGATTTCCTACTCCGACCTGCAGTATTCCACCGTTGTTGACCTGCACTACCGTCGGGCAGCTGGACGTGTAGACGTCGAACGTGCCGGGAGGGGGGCTGGCTTGGGTAGCCGCTGTACCGCCGCTTACCGGGATACCGCCGTAGTTCACGTAGAGCCGGCCGCCGTTGTTGATCTGCACCGAGGGCAGCAGGTGGCGGTAGGGGCTGCCGAAGTTGTAGGTCGTGGTCAGCACGGCCGGCATGTGGTGAGCCGACTCGCGCAGCTCGTTGCGAATCCAGCTGCTGTTGTCGGTGTAGTAGGACGCGTTGCCCTGGTACGAGCCCTGGCCGTTGGTAATCTGCACGTGCGGCTCGTTGACGCTGCCCGCCGCGAAGTAGGCGTCGAAGGCGTACTTGGTGCGGTTGGGCCGGTCACTCACCGGAATCTGCTGCCGCACGTTGTAGCCGAAGTTGGGGTTTACCACCGGGCCGGCATCCCGGATGTCGAGGGCGCTGATGGTGGGCATGAAGGTGTTGGTGTTCCAGTCGGCCTGCATCACGCCGGGGCTGGCGTCGTGGGCGTCGCCGGCCACGCGCGACTGGGAGCCGGGCGAGGTATCGTAGTGGCCCCAGCCCGTGTCGGCGTAGGAGTAGTGCCAGGTACCGGACAGCGAAATGGCGTGCTTATAGCGAAACACCACGTTGTTGTGGCCGCGGCTCGAAGCGCCCGGCACGGCGTAGGCGTAGTTAGGACCCGTAATGATGCCCGCGCCGTCGGTGTGCAGCAGCTGCATGCCGGCCCACATCCCCGGCTGGTACGCGGCCTGGCCGCTACCGTTGGCCACGGCTACCCGGCGCAGCAGCGTGGGGTAGCTGTTGGCCGAGCTCTGCCAGCCCTGCCACTGGTTGCGCAGCCCGGTAGCGCCGCCGTCGAAGTGAAACACGAGCATCTGCTGCGATGCCTCGCGCCGGAGCTTCCGCACGCCCTCCTCGGCCGAGCCCGAGCCAATCCAGACGCGCTGCAGGCGGTCGAACATGTGCTGCAGACCAATGGGCACGTTGGCCCCGCGGTGGGGCGAGTCGACCGAGATGTAGAGCTTGCTGTTGTGGCACAGCCCCTGCTGCTCCATCCAAGTGAGGCCGAAGCGGGCTACCTGCCCGCCCATGCTGGCCGCAATGACGACGGTTTCCTCGGCATCGGTGGTGCGGTTGGCGGGGCGGTTGATCCATTCCAGCAGCTCCACCAGCACCATAGCGTTGTGCTGAATCAGCGACGCGCCGTCGGAGAAGTCCAGGTAAATCAGGTCGTAGTCGCCGTCGGTGGCGGCGGTGCCGTTCTGCATGCTCTGCCGCAGGGCGCCCATCTTCTCCAGCGACTTGTACTCGCCGTTGTAGTCCACCATCTCGTTCCAGCCGGCCGTGCCGTTGCGGAAGCCGCCGGCCCCATTGATTCCGTTGATGAAGTTGGCCAGGCCAATCGGGCCGGTGCCAGTGACGCGGTAGTTCTCGAAGAAGAGTCCCCCGCCGAGGTTGTTGCGCGTCTGGGCGAAGTCGATGCCTTCCACGAACACCAAGGGCTTGCGCAGCTTGCCGGTCGTGTTGCTCTGGGCGTACTTGATCCAGGCAATGGCTTTGGCGCGGCCCTGCTGGGCGTACACGGAGCCATTGGGCGTGAAGCCCGGCCAGGCGCGGCTGGCCACCAGGCCCAGCGCCAGATCCGGGTTCACGCTGGCCTGGGTGCGGGCCTGCACGCCGGTGCCGGCCATGGTCCCGTCGGTGGGGTCATAGGCGTAGATGGTTTGCGTGGCCAAGGCCAGGCTGCCCTTCTTCTCGCCGTGGGGGTTCACCTTCACTTCTATCGTGCTGCCCATGGCTACCTCGCGCCAGCCCTGGCCGTCGCCGAAGTCGAGCCAGATGGTTTCCGGGGCCTTCTCGTTGCCGAGCCAGAATTCCTGGCCCACGTACACCGGAATAATGCCGTCGGCCGACGAATGCGCCAGCGCCACGGAGAATACCTGGCCCTGCTTGTAGGGACTGCGGCCCAGGTCGGGGCCGTCGAACATCACCTCCTTGGTCGAGTCAACGGTAATCAGGCCCTGCTCAGCCGCTTCGGGCAGCAACTCATCGTAGCGGTACTTGAGCATCAGCAGCGGCACGGCATTCTGCTTGAACTGGTTGTCGATGCGGCTCCAGAGCTCCTTGCGCGACACGAGGGCTTCAGGCTTGAGCGAGGCGTTGTAGTACTCCCAGTACTGTTGCTCCCAGCCGTTGACGTCGGTGAGCGTGTCGCCCTTGCCGGCAAAGCGGTGCGGATTGGTTATCAGCATCGTGCGGTTGAGCAGCACATCGGTGCTCATGCGCTTGGGGTCGAGGCCGGCGGTGGCGGCCCGCATTTCCTTGGCGGGGTCGCCCTGCCCCACTTCCTCCGACTGGGCCCAGCCGCGGGTGCTGGTCAGACCGAGGCCCAGTAACAGCCACAGTAATTTAGTTTTCATAAGCGTAGAAGAGTGAAGAGTGAAAGGGAAGTGTGGTTTAGGAGAAATCAGAAAGGAATGCGCACCGTAAGCGTATCCAGGGCCGCCAGCCGGACGTCGTGGGCGTACTGCGTATCGTGGCCCTGCTCGTCGGTGATGACCCAGATAATCTTACCCACGAAGCCGCCCAGCGAGGGCCGAATCAGGGTGGTGTCGCGGGGAGAGTTGAGCCGGTCGCCGCTGCCCTCGTAGCCGGAGACGAACAGGGACACGCGGCTTTTCGGGGGCTCATCCACGAGTTGGAGCCGTACCCAGGCCGGCGCCAGCACGGGCACGACGAGGCCAGTGTTTTTGCGGCCGGCCAGCAGGTTCGGGGCCAGGCTCCAGTCGGTGAAGTAGCCGGGCGGAGCCGTGGCCCGGAGCAGGTAGGCCGTCGTTTTGCTGTCGGCCCCGAAGTGAAAGGAGAAGTGGCCGCCAGCATCGGCGGCAGAGGCGCGGCCCACCGGGGCGTAGCCCCCGCCCTTGGCCGCCTGGTACACCTGCACCGCCGCGCCGCTTACCGGCTGTCGGGTCTGGCTTTCCACCACCTGCCCCGCTACCAGCGTGGGCCCTTCGGTGGGGCGCTGGACGCAGCCGCCCAACATCCCGGCCCAACCGGACAGCGCCAGCAGCAGCTTCAGCAAGACGTGGCGCAGGAGCCCGGGTTTGGGAGGCATAAGCAAGCTTGATAGGCACGCTGATTGGGATATTCGCCGGCTGGCTCCGCCGGTTCCAACGGGCTGGTTCACGTAGGTTCACGGCGGTTGCCGGCGCTGCTGGCCCGGTGCGGACGGCGCGAAAAAGCGCGCCTACTCCGCTACCGCCGCGTGGTTCGCCGCGCCGGCTTTATCCTGATTGTGAATTCGTTTTATATCGAAAGCAGCCTGCTCGCGCCGGCCGTACAGCTCCTTAATGATTCAAACCTAGGGGCCCGCCGCAGGGGCGCCAAATAGATTACACCAACCCCACCTTTGGCAGGACCAAGCCCCCTTATCAGCCTCCGGAGCCGGCTCAATCGGGCGGGCCGGGCGGTAGCGGAAGGCATAAAAAAAAGCCTGACCGGATGGTCAGGCTTTTCGGTGGCGGCGGGCCGGCTACTTGCCACCGCGCTGCGGGGCCGGAATCAGGCCGAAGCTCAGGATGCGGGTGGCGGTGGAGTCGCGGAACGTGACGTCGAGCTGCACCTGGGGGCGCGGGGCCAGCGTGTCGCTCTTAAACATGAAGCTGTAGAAGCTGCGCACGTCATTGGCCTCACCGATGCGCAGCCCCAGCTTATAGAGGTCGATGCTGGGCCGGAACTGCTGGCCCTTTTCGTAGAGCGGGCGGGCGGCGGCGCGGAAGCGGGCCGGCGAAACGGCAGCGCTGACCTCCGGGGCCAGCAGCTGATAGGCCTGGGCGTAGTCGGCGCGCAGGATGGCCAGCAGAAACTGCCGCGCTACCTGCACCTGCGAGGGCCGGGCCACGGCGGGCGGAGCCAGCAGCAGCAGCAGGGCCAGCAGCAGGCCGAGGGCGCGGCCTGGGCGGACCGCCGAAGCAGAAGTAATAACCTTGTTCATGCCGGAACGCGGAGCGAATACGGTACCACGATTGGCCGAAGCCCGGCGAAACCCGGCGGAAACTTAGTCGGCCTGGGGCACCAGGATGAACACGTCCTCACCGGGGCGCTTCATGATGTACTTCTCGCGGGCAAACTTTTCCAGCAGCTCGGGGCTGCTGAGCAGCTCGGCCCGGTCATTTTTCACGATTTCGATGTTCTTCAGGTAGTACTCCTTCTCGCCCTGCAGCTCCCGCCACTTCGAGTACATGTCGTACTGCTTGAGCACGTCGTTGGAGTCGAACACGAACATCCAGACCACGAAGCTGAGCGTGGTGAGGAAGTAGAAGCTGCGCAGAAACCGGGGCACCCGGTCGAGAATAGCGGAAACCTGCATAAGGGTCAAAGATAGGCAAAGAGGTGAAGCAGCCCGGTTTATTTCAGCAGCTTACCAGAATTACTCACCGGACTGCTAGTTGATTATCACGCGTTGCGTGACGTGCCGGCCCGCTTCGCTCAGGTGCAAGGTATACACTCCAGACAGCAGACCGCGGGTATCTAATCGGGTTTCCTGCCCTGCTCGCCCGGTTTGCCGCAACGTAGCACGGCCCAGCGCGTCGTACAATGTCAGGACGACCGGGCTGCCCTTGCCGGCGTCGTCCCACCGTATGGTGAGAGGCGCGCCGCTGGCTACCGGGTTCGGATACAGCTGCACGGCTGCCTTCGCCGCGGCTACCCTAGCCGCCGTAGGGCCCGTCACGCGCAGCGGCAGGGCCCGGGAGTTATTGTTCTCATTGGTTTCAGCCAGCGCATTGCGCGGGTCGGCCATCAGCACCAGGTAATAATCGCCAGGCACCGTCGTGCGGGGCACCGTCAGCACGGGAGCCGAGTGAATAGTGCCGCTCGGCAGTGACAAGCTGCCCGTCACCTGGCCCAGGAATACGTCGGTGTTAGCCGAAAACACGGTATCAGCCGACAGGTAAAAGCCGATTTCGTAGGCCGGGGCGGCTCCGGGTCCCCGGTTGAAAATAAACGTGAATACCCCCGTGCTACCGCCCGGCGGAACGGCAGCAAATGACAGCGAAGGTCGCCACAGTTCCAGATCGGGCAGGCTGCCATTGCTGGTGGTTACGGCTACGTTAAAGCTCACCACGTTATTGGTCTCATCCAGTTCCTGCTCCGCATTCAGCGGGTCGGCCACCAGCACCAGGTAATATGAGCCGGGCGCCGCCGAGGGAATAGTGCCCGTAATGCTACAGGGGCCCGATTGGCCGGGAAAGATCAGGCTCTGACAAGAGGAACCCAGGTAAGCATCACCGGCATCCCAGGCGCGGTCGGTCGACAAATAGAAGCCGATACAATTAAACTGGGAGCCATTGGTCCCCTGGTTCTTGATGACGGCCGACATGGGGTACTGGGAGCCCGGCTGCACGGTCGTCGGCAGAGAGAAGGGCGCAACGATAACCAGATCGGGCTTATTCTGGGCACCGGCCAGCATGGGCAGCCCAAGCAACAGCCAGAAAGTGAACGTCAGTAGCTTTTTCGTCATGATACGCGCTATATAGTTGGTAGCTGGGCTTACTCGCCGTTGGCCAAAGATAAAATATTACGGCGGGGCCCGTAGCATCATCAAGCCATCGGCCACGAAAAAGCCCAGCCGGTTTGCACCGGCTGGGCTCTCTTACCGTGGGGCCGTTGAGGCCGCCACCGGGTTACATCTTACGGCCGGGGAAGTAGGCGACTTCGCCCAACTCTTCCTCAATGCGCAGCAGCTGGTTGTACTTGGCCATGCGGTCGGAGCGGGAGGCTGAGCCGGTCTTGATCTGGCCGGTGTTCAGGGCCACGGCCAAGTCGGCGATGGTGTTGTCTTCGGTCTCGCCCGAGCGGTGGCTCATGATGGACTTGTAGCCGTTGCGGCGGCCCAGGTTCACGGCATCAATCGTCTCGGTGAGGGTCCCGATCTGGTTGACCTTGATCAGGATGGAGTTGGCAATCTTCTCATCAATACCGCGCTGCAGGCGGGTCACATTGGTCACGAACAGGTCGTCGCCAACGAGCTGAGTGGTGCTGCCGATGCTGTCGGTCAGGGCCTTCCACCCGCTCCAGTCGTCTTCATCCATGCCGTCCTCGATGCTGATGATAGGGTACTTCTTGGTCCAGTCGGTCCAGAAGCTCACCATCTCGGCCGAGGTCAGCTTGTCGCCGGTGCTTTTCTTGAAGTGGTAATGGCCGTCGACGTAGAACTCCGACGAGGCGGCGTCCATGGCAATCATCACGTCTTCGCCGGGCTTGTAGCCGGCCACCTCGATGGCCTGGAGCACAATCTTGATGGCGTCCTCGTTGGATTTGATGTTGGGCGCGAAGCCGCCCTCGTCGCCCACGTTGGTGCTGAAGCCCTGCTTCTTGAGCACGTTCTTGAGGTGGTGGAAGATTTCGGTGCCCCAGCGCAGGGCCTCCGAGAAGGACGGCGCGCCGACGGGCATGATCATGAACTCCTGGAAGTCGATGCTGTTGTCGGCGTGGGAGCCGCCGTTGAGGATGTTCATCATCGGCACGGGCAGCGTGGTGGCGCCGACGCCGCCCACGTAGCGGTACAGCGGCATGCCGGCTTCCTGGGCCGCGGCGCGGGCAATGGCCAGCGAGGCGCCCAGGATGGCGTTGGCGCCCAAATTGGCTTTGTTCGGCGTGCCGTCGATTTCGAGCATGATCCGGTCGAGCAGGCCCTGCTCGAACACCGAGAAGCCGATGAGCTCCTCGGCAATCTTGCTGTTCACGTTCTCCACGGCTTTCAGCACGCCCTTGCCCATATACTTGCTCGCGTCGTCGTCGCGCAGCTCCACGGCTTCGTGCTTGCCGGTGCTGGCGCCCGACGGCACGGCGGCGCGGCCCACGGCCCCGCTCTCGGTGGTCACGTCTACTTCGATGGTCGGGTTACCGCGCGAATCAAAAATCTGGCGGGCATGGATGGCCGAGATAATGCTCATTTGAAAAGAAGGTAAGGTTGGAAATGGGTTTTCGACAGAAAGCAAGCAATACAGCACCAGTTGGGTAGGGTGCAGCACCAGTCCGGGGGCCGTAGGGCGTTGCGGGAGCAAGGTAAGGAATTCGGAAAACAGCCGGCCCTACTTTTCCGTCATTTCCGGGCCCCTACCCTTCCAGCCAGCGCCGGAACTCGGGCGTCTGGGCGGCGCTGGTGGTGAGTACCACGGCGCTGCCGCGCAGCTTCACAGCCAAGCGGTTGTTGAAGTAGGGCTCTACCTTCTCGATGAAGGCAATGCTGACCAGCTCCGAGCGGTTGAGGCGGCCGAAGCGGGCGGGGTCGAGCTGGCGCTCCAGCTCGGTGAGCGTGCCCTGCAGGGGGTAGCGGGTGCCGGCCCCGTCCACGGCGAAGGTCACGCCCTCGTCGGCCTGCACGTAAGCCACGTCGGCGGCGTGCAGGATGTACAGGCCCTGGCGCATCCGCACGGAGAAGCGCTGCTTGTACGCCGGCTGGGTGCTCTGGCGCAGGGCCTGGCTCAGCTCGCGCAGCACCTCGGCGCTGAGCAGCGGCGGGGCCGGGGCCGGCGGCTCGGCGGGCGGTTTTTCCTCTGTCGGCGCGAAGCTCTGGCGCAAACCCTGATACTTGGCCAGGGCCTGCTCAAACTGCGCGTAGGTGAAGGGCTTGAGTAGGTAGGCAATGCCGTTGGTGCGGAAAGCGGGCAGCAGAAATTGGTCGTAGGCGGTGGTGAAGATGATGGGGCAGCTAACTGCAAACCGCTCGTAGAGGCTGAACACATTGCCGTCGAGCAGCTCGATGTCGGAGAAAATCAGCTCGGGCATCGGATTCACGTGGAGCCAAGCCAGGGCTTTTTCTACGCCGCGCAGCACCGGCGGATCCTCGGCCGTCAGCCCGGCCTGCTGCACAAACCGCAGCAACTGGCGGGCGGCGGGCTCCTCATCTTCGAGAATCAGTAGGCGCATGAGGGAAGGAAAGATTAGAGGGAAAGTGCCCGAATAGCAGGTGAGGGAAAGGACCAGCCTAGGCGGACATAGTTATGTCCGCCCCCGGACATAACTATGTCCGGAGCAAAACATAGTTATGTTTCGAGCAAGACATAACTATGTCTTACCTCAGACATAGTTATGTCTGAAATCCAGCCGCCCTATTCCCCGGCTCCGCTGCCGGGCCCGTAGCCGCTAGTACCGGCACGGTCACGCTGAATTCTACCGCGCCCGCCTCTACCCGGATGGACTGCCCAGCCAGCAGCTGGTACCGCTCCCGCAGGTTGGCCAGCCCGGTGCCAGTAGAGTCGACGGGCGTGAGCTTGGGGCGGCGCGGGTGACGCACAGTGAGGGCGGTGGCGGTGGCTTCGATGGTGACGACGAGCGGGTCGTCGTCGTCGCCGGCATTGTGCTTGATAACGTTTTCGAGCAGCAGCTGCAGCGTGCCGGGCACCACCAGCAGCCGGGACAGCGCGGCCGGGGCGGGCAGCTCCTGCCGGAAGGCGTAGGCCGCCCCGAAGCGGTGGCGCAGCAGGTACACGTACTCATCGGCAAAGCGCAGCTCGTCGGCCAGGGGCACGAAGTCGTCGTCCTTGTGCCGGATGAGGTAGCGGTAGAGGCCGGCGAAGTGGGTTAGGTACTCGTCGGCCGCGGCAGGGTCGACCTGGATGAGGCCGCGCAGCACGTTGAGGTTGTTGAAGAGAAAGTGCGGGTCAATCTGGGCCTTGAGGTTGCGCAGCTCACTTTCGGCGTGGGCCTTCTGGGTGAGCACGAGCCGCTGCTGCACGTCGAAGTAGCGCTTGCCCGTGAGCAGCACCGCCAGCATGCCGTAGCTGAAGGCGTGGCGGATGATGCCGGCTACCAGCGTCATGCCGCCCCAAACAATGGGCTGACGCAGCAGCAGCGCGTAGCCGCCGCTGTAGAGTATCCCGCTGCTCAGCAGAAACCCCAGCAGCAGCAGCAGAGCCCGCCCGCGGTGGCCGGGCCGCAGCAGCAGGGGCACCAGCCCGAACACGAGGCCGAACACGGTCGTCGAGTCGAGCAGCACGGTGTAGGTCATGCCCGCCAGGGCCCGCGCCCAGCCGAAGTCGTGTACGTAGCTGGGCAGAATCACGGCCGTGGCCACGGGCCAGTAGGCGGCGGCCGTCAGGATATCGGAGCGGGAAGGGCGGGACAGGAGCATAAGCCGGAAGCGGGCCCACCACGCGGCCGGGCCGGCAGCAAGATGCCGCTCTTTTGCCGAAAGCCCGCCCACAAGAAAAGGACGGGCCAGGCGGCCCGCCCCTTTCCGGCGTAGAACCAGATAACGCGTCACGAAGAATAGGGCTAGCTATAGGGGATACATCAGGGTCGCAGCGGCTGCACCATACCGGAGTCGCGCACCAGCACCAGGTACTGCACGTACGCCGCCGCCGGTACTTGCGGGTTGAACTGCAGTTGCTGGGCCACCGGAATGCCTGGGGCGTAGGTGACCCGAATCGGCTGCCGGCCGGTGGCCGCCCCGGCCGCGTCGAGCCGGAAGAGCGTGGTGCTGCCCGGTTGGGTGCGGGCCTTCAGCTCGTCGAAGCCGGCAATGACCGTCAGGGGCCCGTCGTGGTTGAACTTGTCGGTGCTGCCGTAAGTCTGGCCCTTGGTCTGCCAGGCGGCGGGCAGAGAGCTATTGGGGAAAAGCATCCGGCAGCCCGAAAACGCGCACATGATGGATACTACCTTGTCGTGCATGGGTAGCGCACTCTGCCGCACCAGCCCCGCAAACATCGTCGGCCCGCCCTGCAGCGGACGTTGCAGCACGTGGGCCAGGCCCCACAAGCCGTACAGCTTCTGCCCCATCAACTCCTTGGTCTGGCTCAGGGTGCGGAAGTTGGTGAAGATAATTTGCTCCCGGCCCAGGCCGTCGGCGCGGTAAGTCAGGTTGGTGAGCAGGTGGCGCAGTGGTTCGTAGGAGGCGCCCAGCGTGAACTGGTACGACTTCGGGTGCTGCTTCAATTCCGCCAGCGTCCGCCGGGCCAGCGCCGACAGCGCGGCGGTGGGCGGAGACTGCCGGAGCAAGGTCTGCAGAGAGTCTCCCTGCTGTCGCAGCAGGTCCGGGTAATCTTTCTTGTTCAGCAGCCAGCGCAGGTAGTCGGCAGTCAGCGGCAGGTCCTGCAGTTCATCGAGGCCTACGAACTGGATCTGCCGTTTCGGAGGCAGCGTCAGGTTCAGGGCGCGCAGCTTCCGGAACTTACCAAACAGGTCCTGGTTGGCCCACTGCGACTCGTCCCGCACCCAGCTGCGAAACACCCGCAGCAGCGTGCTGTCGTCGCCGGTACGCAGATACTGGTTGAGGTAGTAGGCCTTGGCGCAGTCAAACTCGCCCACGTAGTAGCGCACCCCGGCCCGCTGGTTGAGGTGCCGGAACAGCTCAAAGTCCACTTCCTGGGGCTTCTGCACCCCGTGCGCCTCGCCCAGCAGAAACAGCTGATTATTGTAGAATGCCTCATCAAATAGCGCGAAGCTCATGGCCGAGCCCGGCTGTAGGGTTTCCTGGGGCACGCCGGCGAATACGGCCGTTGGCGCTGCCAGCTCCGGGGCCTGCGCATATATCGTCTGGATTGGTCCCGCCAGCAGCAAAGCCAGCAGCGTCGCTGGCCGGCCAAAGAATAGAAGCAGCTTTTTCATAGGAAGAGAGGCAGATTCTGGAGTTGATAGCTCAAAGCACGCCATCCCCGCCCCCACTCCCACCCAGAATCCCGCGAACCGCGGTAAAAGATCGTTGAAGCGGCGCAAAAATCCAGTGAGCTATCTGTAGCTCCGTCCCGCTCGGCAAGCCGGAAAAGCAAAAAGGGACGCACCTCGCGGCGCGTCCCTTTCCAAATTGTATCCGCTCAGTTATTACGAAGCAGCTTCTTCGCTTTTCTCGTCGCGGGTTTCGCCTTCTTTCAACGTCTCGGTCGGAGCCTCGGTAGCGGCAGCAGCTTCTTCGCTTATCACAGCGGCCGGAGCAGCAGCTTCGGCTACGGGAGTTGTAGCAGTAGCCTCGCCAGCCTTCTTCTTGCCGCGCGAACGACGGGTCGTGGTCTTGGCTTCGCCGGCCGTCTTGGCTTCCAGCAGCGTTTCGTTATAGTCCACCAGCTCGATGATGCACATGTCGGCGTTGTCGCCCAGGCGTGTGTCGCTCAGCTTGATGATGCGGGTGTATCCACCGGGACGGTCAGCAATTTTACCGGCTACTGAGTCAAACAGCTCCTTGATGGACTCTTTGTTCTGCAGCGTAGCAAATACGGTCCGCCGTGAGTGGGTCGTGTCGCTCTTGGCTTTAGTCAGCAGGGGCTCTACGAATTTACGCAGGGCCTTAGCCTTAGCTACCGTCGTTTCGATGCGCTTATACACGATCAGCGACGAAGCCATGTTCGAAAGCATGGCGGTGCGGTGCGAGGTCGTCCGACCCAGGTGGTTGATTTTTTTACCGTGTCTCATGGTAGTTGCTTAAAAAAGCGGATGTATGGGCTTGCGGGCGTGGCCACGGCGGGCGGCTACTAAGAGAGCCACCTCATTAGAACCACTGCCCCTCGGGGCCCATTGGTTGAAAATGGATTAAAAAAGAAATGTGCTGATGCCTTGATTTGAGAGCGGCTGACGAATCAACCCATCAAAAAATCAATACATCAGCACATCAAAGGCTATTCTTCGTCGAGCTTGTACTTGCTCAGGTCCATCCCGAAGGTCAGGCCCTTTTCCTCTACGAGGTTTTCCAGCTCGGTCAGCGACTTCTTACCGAAGTTGCGGAACTTCATCATGTCGCTCATGTCCAACTGCACTAGGTCGCCGAGTGACTTGATGTCGGCGGCTTTGAGGCAGTTGTAAGCGCGTACGCTCAGGTCCATGTCTGCCAGCGGCGTTTTCAGGACTTTGCGCATGTGCAGCGTCTCTTCGTCTACGGTTTCCTCTTCTTCGGCTTTGGCCGTTTCGAAGGTCATCGTGTTGTCCGAGAACAGCATGAAGTGTTGAATCAGGATATTGGCCGCACCTTTCAGCGCTTCTTCCGGGTGAATTGAACCATCCGTCTGAATCTCGATGAGCAGCTTTTCGTAGTCGGTTTTTTGCTCTACGCGGGTGTTCTCAATGCTATACTTCACGTTTTTGATAGGCGTGAAGATGGCATCGATGGCAATTTGCCCGAATACCTGGTCGGCAGGGCGGTTTTCTTCGGCCGGCACGTAGCCGCGGCCTTTCTGCACCGTAAACTCGAACTCCAGCTCTACGCTCGGGTCGATATGGCAGATAACCAGATCCGTGTTCAGGACCTCGAAGCCGTTGGTGAATTTGTTGATATCGCCCGCCGAAAACGAATCCTGGCCCTTGATGCGGACCGTGATTTTGTCCTCAATTGCGTCGCTGACCTTCTTGAAGCGAACCTGCTTCAGGTTTAGAATGATTTCGGACATGTCCTCAATCACGCCTTCGATGGTCATGAATTCGTGCAGCACACTGGCCGTCCGAACCGACGTAATGGCGTAGCCCTCCAGCGACGACAGCAGGATGCGGCGCAGTGCGTTGCCGATCGTGACGCCGTAGCCTTTCTCCAGCGGTTTGAATTCAAACGTTCCGTAGAAGTCGTCGGATTTCTCCATCACAACTTTCTCCGGCATTTGAAAAGCTAAGATTGACATAAGTGGGGCTTTTGAAGTATTGAGTAGTGGGTATTGAATAAACCGACGCGTGGCCTGCTTACCCAATACCCAATACTAAAATCTATTAAATAATCGAAGCACGGAACCCGGCCGCAGCCAGGTAGCCGGATTACTTCGAGTAAAGCTCGACGATGAGCTGCTCCGTGATTTTCTCGGGGATCAGCTCGCGGGCGGGAGCGTTCAGGAACTTACCTACCAGCTCCTTGCCGTCCCACTCCAGCCACGAGAAAGCGCGGGCATTGCGGGAAGAAAGGCTGGTCGTGATAGCTTCCAGTGATTTCGACTTCTCGCGAACTGCTACGATATCGCCAGCGCGGAGCTTGTACGACGAGATGTTCACTACTTCGCCGTTCACCGTAATGTGGCGGTGCAGCACCAGCTGACGGGCAGCACGGCGCGTTGGGGCGATACCCAGACGGTATACCGTGTTGTCGAGACGCGACTCGAGCAGGCCGAGCAGGTTTTCACCCGTGATGCCTGGCAGAGCGGCAGCTTTGTGGAAAAGGTTTTCAAATTGCTTTTCCAGGATGCCGTACATGTACTTCACCTTCTGCTTCTCCATCAGTTGCACCGCGTATTCCGACTGCTTTTTGCGACGGCCACGGCCGTGTTGGCCTGGAGGATAGTTCTTTTTGTTGAGCGCTTTGCTCGGACCGAAGATCGGCTCTGCGAAGCGACGAGCAATCTTGGATTTGGGACCGGTATAACGTGCCATTTCGGGGATGTTGAGTTTTGGAGGGGTTGAACTACGCGTGTCGGGCTTCTCCGGCGGGCCTTGCTGAGTGAAGGCGCGTCAGAAACCCGACACGGTCGGCCTACTTTGCAGCAGGCCAGTTCAGTATATCAGACGCGACGACGCTTAGGTGGACGGCAGCCGTTGTGCGGCAGCGGAGTCACGTCGCGGATGGTAGTTACCTCAATGCCCACGTTCTGGAGCGTACGGATGGCTGACTCACGGCCAGCGCCCGGACCCTTCACGAACACCTCGGCTTTGCGCAGACCCAGGTCATGGGCAACTTTGGCGCAATCCGTCGCGGCCATCTGGGCGGCGTAGGGGGTGTTCTTCTTGGAGCCTTTGAAACCCATCTTACCAGCAGAGGCCCAGGAAATGACCTGGCCGTTGTTGTTGGTGATGGAGATAATGATGTTGTTGAACGAAGCCTTGATGTGAATCTGGCCTACTGCCTCAACAACGACAACGCGCTTCTTGGCTTTGTCTTTTCTTTTTTGTGCCATTTGGTTATCGCAAAAAATGCGGAAGGTGTTGAAGCCTGTTCCGGTGAGCTTTCACCCGAAACAGGCTTCGATTCCCGCTACAATTTATTTAGTAGCTTTTTTCTTATTCGCAACGGTCTTCCGTTTGCCCTTGCGGGTACGGGAGTTGTTCTTGGTGCGCTGCCCACGAACTGGTAGACCCTTCCGGTGACGCAAGCCGCGGTAGCAGCCGATGTCCATCAGACGCTTGATGTTCAGCTGCACTTCCGAGCGCAGAACACCTTCGGTCTTGATTTCGGCAGCAATGATGCTACGGATTTCGCCGGCTTCCGCTTCCGTCCAGTCCTTCACTTTCTTGCTCAGGTCGATACCGGCCTTAAGTAGAATGCGTTGTGCGGATGGACGGCCGATGCCGAAAATGTACGTCAGCGCGATTTCACCGCGCTTGTTGTCTGGGATATCTACCCCTGCAATACGAGCCATGTGCTTTTTTAAAAAGTCTGGTGCTTAACCCTGACGCTGCTTAAAGCGTGGGTTCTTTTTGTTGATGACGTACAGTTTGCCATTGCGGCGAACCAGCTTACAGTCAACGCTGCGCTTTTTGACCGAGGTTTTAACTTTCATGGAAATGGAATCTGAGAGACTTAGGAACTTGAGGTCTGTGCTAGGAAACCGAAGTCGGTGGCGGTCTAGGTTAGCTGAACGTCAACCAAGACCCAAAGACACCAGGCCCCTACGACCCTTACTTGTAACGGTAAACGATGCGGCCCTTCGACAAGTCGTAAGGCGACATTTCCAGCTTCACCTTATCTCCCGGCAGGATTTTGATGTAGTGCATCCGCATCTTCCCGGAAATGTGAGCCACTAAAGTGTGCCCATTTTCCAATTCCACGCGAAACATTGCGTTGGAAAGGGCTTCGAGAATTACTCCGTCCTGCTCAATGGAGGATTGTTTGGCCATAAGGCTACTGTAAGGCTTTTTCTATGTATTCAAAGGAGGTCAGAATCTCTGCCTTTTCCTTTCGTATTACGACAGTATGCTCAAAGTGAGCCGACGGCTTGCGGTCCTTGGTACGGAATGTCCAGCCATCCTTTTCCAGGATCACATTCTTCGTTCCCAAGTTGATCATGGGTTCAATGGCAATGACAAGACCTTCCTGCAGCTTGACTCCCGCTCCCCGCTTACCGTAATTTGGTACGTCCGGTGATTCATGGAGCTTCTTGCCAAGGCCGTGGCCGACTAGTTCCCGTACTACGCCATATCCTTTCTTCTCAACGAAGTTCTGAATGGCGTAGCCGATGTCCCCAATCCGGTTGCCAGCTACTGCCGCATCAATACCGAGGTACAACGACTGTTTGGTGTCTTCCAGTAACTTGAGAACCTCTGGGGTCACTTCCCCGATTGGGTAAGTGTATGCGCTGTCTGAATGGTAACCGTTGAGAAATACGCCGCAGTCTACCGAAACAATGTCTCCGCTTTTCAGCGGCTCGTCGCTTGGGAAACCGTGCACCACTACTGAGTTAGGCGAGATGCAAAGGCTGTATTCAAAGCCGTTATACCCTTTGAAAGAAGGCTTTCCGCCATGGTCTCGGATGAATTCTTCCGCACGGTGGTCGAGTTGCCGCGTGGTGACTCCCTCCTTGATCATGCCCGCAACTTCTCCGTGGGCTTGAGCCAGCACTTTCGCGCTGGCCCGGATTAGTTCTATTTCCTCTTCAGTCTTGTAAACAATCATGACTGAATTAGGATGCCATGGCTACGTCCTGAGTAGAGCGGCCGCGTAGCTTACCAGTTTTCATCATTCCGTCGTAGTGGCGCATTAGCAGGTAGCTTTCCACCTGATTGAGCGTATCGAGTACCACACCCACCATAATTATAAGCGAGGTTCCACCGTAAAAGGCTGAGAACGGACGCGTTACGCCTGCCAATAGCGCGAAAGCCGGGAAAATGGCAATCAGCGCCAGGGCAATTGCACCGGGCAGAGTAATACGGGTTAGAATCTCGTCCATATGCTCCGAAGTATCGCGACCGGGTTTCACGCCGGGCACGAAACCACCACTTCGCTTCAAGTCATCCGCAATCTGGTTGGGGTTAACACTGATAGCAGTGTAGAAGTAAGTGAAAACGATAATAAGCGTGGCGAAAACCACGTTGTACTGCCATGAGGTGTAATCCGAGAACTTCTGCCCAATGTAGCTGGCCGTTTCGCTGTCAGCTTGCCACACTGAGGCAAGGATAGCTGGCACGAACATCAACGACTGGGCAAAAATGATCGGCATAACGCCGGCCGCGTTCACCTTGAGCGGGATAAACTGACGTTGCGCGTTCAGTTGAGTAGTACCGCCGACTTGCTTGGCGTACTGCACCGGGATGCGCCGTACGGCCTGAGTCAAAACGATAACACCCATTACTACTAGGAAAAGCACTACGGCTTCGATCAGGAAGATCAAAGAGCCACGCATGCCTTTCGCAGCAGCTTCTCCGATGATGGCACCAGGTAGGCGGGATACAATCCCAATCATGATGATCATCGAGATACCGTTGCCGATACCCTTATCCGTAATCTTTTCTCCCAGCCACATGCAAAACAACGTACCAGCCGTAATAATCATCATCGTGGAGATGGTGAAAAACGTTCCGGGGCTGATGATTGCTTCCGCGTTGATGGTAGCTATAAAGCCAACCGACTGCGCCATCACGATAGGAATGGTCAGAATGCGAGTGTACTGGTTGATTTTCTTACGGCCTGATTCGCCTTCCTTCTGGAGCTTTTGGAAGTAAGGCACAGCGATAGTAAGCAGCTGCAACACGATAGACGCCGAGATATAGGGCATAATGCCCAGGGCGAAAATCGAAGCGTGGCTGAAAGCACCGCCGAGCAACGTGTCCAGAATACCGAACAGGCCCTGAGCACCTCCTTTGGCCAGCCGGGTCGCATCGACACCAGGTAACACAACGTAGGAGCCCAGCCGATAGATGGCAATGAAGAAAAGCGTATTGAAGATCCGCGTGCGCAGATCTTCAATCGCAAAAATGTTCTTTATCGTGGTGATAAACTTGTTCATTGCCAGGTAGGCTTAAAGCGTCACAGCTTTACCACCGGCTTTCTCGATGGCTTCAACAGCCGATTTCGAGAAGGCGTGGGCATGTACTTCCAGCGCCTGGGTGATTTCACCGCGGCCCAGGACTTTAATTTTGGCATTCTTAGAGGCCAAACCGCTAGCCACGAAGAAAGCAGCGTCCATGGTGGTAGCACCGTGCTGCTCATTCAGGCCTTGCAGAACATCCAGGTTTACACCTTTATACTCTACCCGGTTGATGTTCTTGAAGCCAAACTTTGGAACGCGACGCTGCAGGGGCATCTGACCACCTTCGAAGCCAGACTTTTTGGAGTAGCCCGAACGCGACTTTTGACCTTTGTGACCACGCGTCGATGTGCCGCCGCGGCCGGAACCCGTACCACGACCAAGGCGCTTGTTATTGCGCGTTGAGCCTACGGCGGGCGAGAGATTGCTGAGATTCATATCGAAGATGCTCCTAGAGTTCAGTTACTTCTACCAGGTGCTGTACTGCCGCAACCATCCCAGCAATTTGCGGGTTAAGTTCTTTTTCGGAAGTGCTGCCCATTTTGCCCAGGCCCAGGGCCTTGACGGTACGCTTTTGACGCTCAGGGCGGTCAATCACGCTTTTTACGAGTTTGATTTGGATCTGTGCCATCTCTACTTAGCCGTTAAAAACTTGGGCGAGGGTGATGCCACGAGCCTGAGCAATTTGCATCGGGTCGCGCATTTTCAGCAGGGCGTCGAACGTAGCCTTAACCACGTTGTGGGGGTTCGACGAGCCTTTCGACTTAGCCAGAACGTCCTTGATGCCGGCGCTTTCAAACACGGCACGCATGGCACCACCAGCAATTACGCCGGTACCAGCTGCGGCTGGCTGCACCAGAACGAAGCCACCCGAATACTTGCCTTCCATCACGTGAGGAACGGTGTGCTTGTACAGCGGCACCTTCACCAAGTTCTTTTTGGCGTCGTCAATGCCTTTGGCAATGGCGTCGGTTACTTCGTTGGCTTTGCCCAGGCCGTAGCCTACGGTACCATTGCCGTCACCTACTACCACGATAGCCGAGAAGCTGAAGCGACGACCGCCTTTTACTACTTTGGCTACACGGTTGATGGCAACCACTTTCTCTTTCAGGTCAGAATCGCCGGTGCGAGACTGCTCATTATTGCTACCACGACGGTCGTTGTTGCCAGCGCCGCGACGGTCGTTGCCGCCACGCTCATTGCCACCACCACGGGGATTGTTGTTAAATTCTGCCATGATGCCTTAGAAATTGAGGCCGCCTTCGCGGGCTCCTTCTGCCAATGATTTTACGCGGCCGTGGTAGAGGTAACCGGAGCGGTCAAATACCACTTTCGAAATTCCTTTTCCTGTAGCACGGACGGCAAGTTCTTTGCCGACTGCGGCAGCGAGGGCGACTCCGTTGCCCCCTTCCACCGAAACGTGCTTCGAGGAAGCAGCTGCCAGCGTGTTGCCGGTAGTGTCGTCAATAATCTGGGCGTAGATGCCCGTATTGCTGCGAAACACCGACAGACGAGGGCGCTCGGACGTGCCAGCCACCTTGGTGCGGATGATGCGCTGGATCCGTTTTCTTCTAGTTGCTTTATCGAAAGCCATGATGCGAAATTATTTCGAAGCTGTTTTACCAGCCTTGCGACGAATTACCTCGCCCACAAAGCGTACGCCTTTGCCTTTGTAAGGCTCGACTTTGCGCAGGGAACGAATCTTAGCGGCTACCTGACCCAGCAGTTGCTTATCAATGCTGTTCAGCGTAACAATTGGGTTTTTACCTTTCTCGGTGAGAGCAGTAGCCGTCACTTCCTTCGGCAGAGCCAGGAAGATGTTGTGCGAGTAACCCAGCGACAATTCCAGCGTGGTACCAGCCATAGCGGCTTTGTAACCTACGCCTACTAGCTCCAGCTTGTGCTCGAAGCCATTGCTGACGCCAACAATCATGTTGTTGATCAGCGAGCGGTACAGGCCGTGCATGGCCTTATGGCGCTTCTGCTCGGTCGGACGCTCCACTACCAACTGACCGTCGGTGTTAGTGAGGGTGATGTCGCGGTCCACGGGAGTGGTCAGGGTACCTTTCGGGCCCTTCACTGTTACCGTGTTGTCGTTGCTTACTTCAACCTGTACGCCCGTAGGCAGGCTGATCGGGAGTTTACCAATGCGTGACATAGTCTGGTTCTTTCTCGATTAGTAAACGTAGCACAATACTTCGCCGCCAACGTTTTGTGCCTTAGCTTCCTTCTCCGTCATTACGCCTTTTGACGTCGACAGAATAGCAATGCCCAGGCCGCTGAGTACGCGGGGGAGGTTCTCTACTGGAGCGTAGGTACGCAGACCAGGCGAGCTGATGCGCTCCAACTTTGTGATGGCCGGAACCTTCGTGGTTGGGTTATACTTCAGCGCGATTTTGATCGTGCCCTGCACCGCGGAATCATCAAAACGGTAGGACTGGATATAGCCCTTATGGTAAAGCACTTTCGTGATTTCCTTTTTGATGTTGCTGGCCGGAATTTCTACTACCCGGTGGTTTGCCTTGATGGCATTGCGTACCCGGGTCAGGTAGTCGGCAATTGGATCTGTATTCATTCGGTTTAGAAGAGCACTCGTTTTTACGGAGCGCAAAGATAAGAAAATTTCGCCCCCGCGGAAAGCGGCAGCGAAATTTTCGGTTAAGACTTCTTGGCTCGACTTACTTAGGCTCGGCCAATGGTTTCTCTCGGCAACCTGCCAAGTAACGTTATCTAGTAGCTAAGCTACTTCGACAACAGAAGCTGTACTACCAGCTCGACTTCGTAACACCGGGGATTTTGCCCGCCAGTGCCATTTCGCGGAAGCGTACGCGGCTGATGCCGAACTTACGCATGTAACCGCGAGGACGACCGTCGATCATGTCCCGGTTGTGGAGGCGTACGGGTGAAGCATCCTTTGGAAGCTTGTCCAGACCTTCGTAGTCGCCGGCAGCTTTCAGCGCTTTGCGCTTTTCAGCATAACGAGCAACCGTAGCGATGCGCTTGCGCGCTCTTGCTTTTGCGGATTCCTTAGCCATTGTTCTCTTTCTTGGCGTTAGCGAACGGCATTCCGAAAGCTTTGAGGAGCTCATAGCTCTGCTCGTCGTTTTCGGCCGTCGTTACGAAGGTAATATCCATACCCGAAATCGACTTGATTTTGTCAATCGAAATTTCGGGGAAGATGATTTGCTCTTTGATGCCCAGGGTATAGTTACCGCGGCCATCGAAGCCTTTGTCGTTGATGCCTTTGAAGTCACGCACGCGGGGTAGCGCTACCGTCAGGAGACGGTCCATGAATTCGTACATCTGCTCACCACGCAGCGTTACGCGGGCGCCGATTGGCATACCCTCACGCAGCTTGAAGTTCGATACCGAACGCTTAGCGATGGTAGCAACGGCCTTCTGACCGGTAATGGTCGTCAGTTCGTCTACGCCGTTGTCAACAAGTTTCTTGTCGGCTACGGCTGCACCAATGCCGCGGTTGATGCAGATCTTGGTGATGCGCGGTACCTGCATGATGCTCTTGAACTGGAATTTCTCCTGGAGCGCGGGTACTACGTCTTTCTTATAAATCTCTTTGAGTCGAGCCATTGTCGTAACAGATTAGGCGTTTTTCGAATCAACGGCCTTCACGTTGCTGACGTGGATACCAGCCTCGATCTTGGTGATGCCCCCTTGCGGGTTCTTAGCACTGGGTTTGTTGTGCTTTGTCACCAGGTTCAGGCCGTCCACGATGACGCGCTGAGTCGTACGGTTCACCGACTTGATGACACCGGTCTTGCCACGCTCGTCGCCGGCAATCACCTTCACGGTGTCACCAGTTTTGACGTGCAGTTTTACGGGCTTCTGTGCTTTCGTTTTCGTTGCCATTGCTTAGAGAACTTCAGGAGCCAACGAAACGATCTTCATGAACTGACGCTCGCGCAGTTCGCGGGCAACCGGGCCGAAGATGCGGGTACCGCGGGGCTCGTCGTTATTGTTGAGCAGAACAGCGGCGTTGTCGTCGAAGCGGATGTACGAACCGTCTTTGCGACGTACTTCCTTCTTCGTGCGAACTACCACTGCCTTCGATACAGTGCCTTTTTTGGCGTTGCCCGAAGGAATAGCCGACTTGATCGAAACCACGATCTTGTCGCCTACGCTGGCGTATTTCTTGCCCGTGCCACCGAGGACACGGATGCAGAGAACTTCTTTGGCGCCGCTGTTATCAGCGACGGTCAGACGGGATTCTTGCTGTATCATCTTACTTGGCGCGTTCTACGATTTCTACCAGTCTCCAGCGCTTGCTCTTGCTCAGCGGACGGGTCGACATGATGCGAACCGTATCACCTTCGCCGCATTCGTTGTTCTCGTCGTGGGCCATGAATTTGGTCGACTTGGTAACGAACTTGCCGTAGATCGGGTGTTTCATTTTGCTTTCCACCATCACCGTGATAGACTTGTCCATTTTGGAGCTAGTCACCCGGCCGATGATTTCTTTGCGCAGGTTCCGCTCTTCCGAGGCGGCCGTTGCTTTGGTTTCTTCGTTGGTTGCCATCGTTAGTTAGCAGTTTGGTTAGCCTGCTCGTTCTCGCGACGGGTCAACTCGGTTTTCAGACGAGCAACGTTCTTGCGGCTATGCTTCAGGCGGATCGGATTTTCCAGCGGGGAAATAGCGTGCGCGAAGCGCAGGGCCTGACCGCTGGTCTGTTCGGTCTTAACTTGGGCTTTCAGCTCCTCGAGCGAAAGACCTTTGATTTCAGCTTGCTTCATCTTAATTGCTCTCTTGGTAATCGCGACGAACAACAAATTTGGTCTTCACGGGTAGCTTCTGAGCAGCAAGACGCAGCGACTCCTGAGCTACTTCCAACGAAACGCCGTCCGATTCGAACATGATGGTGCCGGGCTTCACGCAGGCTACCCAATATTCTGGGGAACCCTTACCCTTACCCATCCGCACTTCGGCTGGTTTCTTGGTGATTGGCTTATCGGGGAAAATGCGGATCCACACTTGGCCTTCACGCTTCATAGCGCGGGTCATGGCGATACGGGCAGCTTCGATCTGGCGGGCCGTAATCCAGGCAACCTCCAGCGACTTGATGGCGAACGAACCGAAGTCGATGGTGGAGCCTTTGTAGGCGAGGCCAGTCACGCGACCCTTCTGCATCTTCCGATACTTGGTTCTTTTCGGCTGTAACATGAGTTATCGAAAAAAAGGATTCGAGAAGAGAGAAAGATTAGCGACGGGGTGCACCTGCACCACCACCGCGGTTCTGGCCACCAGCTGGGCCGCCAGCACCGCCGTTGCGGCGAGGAGCGCCACCGCCGGCGTTGCCGCCACGGTCGCCACCTGCACCACCACCGCGGTTATCGCCGCCCCGGTCATTACGACGTGGGCCACGGTCGCCGCCACGGTCACCAGCGCCACGAGGGCCACGGTCGTTGCCGCCGCGGGTATCGTTGCCTTGGTTAGCCGGCACCTGGTTTGGTGACAAGTCGGGCTTGCCGAACACCTCACCACGCATGATCCACACCTTGATGCCGATCTTGCCATACACCGTCTGGGCTTCCGACAGGGCGTAGTCGATGTCAGCACGCAGAGTGTGCAGCGGAGTGCGGCCCTCTTTGTACTGCTCGGAACGGGCAATTTCTGCACCGCCCAGACGACCACCACACTGGATTTTGATGCCTTCAGCACCGACACGAATGGCGGCCTGGATCGACATTTTCATCGCGCGACGGAAGGAGATACGAGCCTGGAGCTGCTGAGCGATGCTCTCGCCGACCAGTTTCGCGTCAAGCTCCGGACGCTTGATTTCGAAGATATTGATCTGAACGTCTTTGCTGGTGATCTGCTTCAGTTCGTCTTTGATCTTATCCACCTCGGCGCCGCCCTTACCAATAACCACGCCCGGACGAGCGGTGTTGATGGTGATGGTGATGCGCTTCAGCGTACGCTCGATTACGATGCGGCTAATGCCACCTTTCGGAATCCGAGCCATGATGTATTTGCGGATTTTTTCGTCCTCAACCAGCTTGTCGGCAAAGTCCTTGCCGCCGTACCAGTTCGAGTCCCATCCTTTGATGACGCCCAAGCGGAAGCCAACCGGATTTACTTTCTGTCCCATAGTGCTATGCGGTGGCTTCTGCCTTCGTTTCAGTTGATTTCTTAGCCGAGCTGCGACGGGTCGTCTTGGCTTTGCCTTCAGCGGTGGCGGCGGTGTCTTTCGTCTCGGCGGCCTGTTGAGCAGCAGCTTTGCTACCCAGGGGCTCTACTTTCGAGTCAATGACCAACGTCACGTGGTTGGAGCGCTTGCGGATGCGGTGACCGCGACCCTGAGGGGCGGGACGCAGACGCTTCAGCTGGCGGCCTTCGTCGACGAAGATCTCCTTGATGTAGAGATTAGCATCCTCGATGCGCTCGTCTTCGTTTTTCTGCTGCCAGTTGGCCAGAGCCGACAGGAGCAGTTTTTCGATCCGTTCAGCACCTGAGTTAGCTTCGAATTTCAGCAAGCCCAGGGCGCGGGTCACTTTCTGACCACGAACCATGTTGGCTACCAGCCGCATCTTGCGCGGCGAGGTAGGCACGTTATTGAGTTTAGCTCTTGCTTCCATCTTAGCGCTTGCCTTTATCTTTCTTGGCTACGTGGCCGCGGAAGTTGCGGGTAGGAGCAAACTCACCGAGCTTGTGGCCTACCATGTTTTCCGTGACGAAAACCGGGATGAACTTATTACCGTTGTGAACCGCGAAAGTGTGCGTTACGAAATCCGGGGAAATCATGGAGCGGCGCGACCAGGTTTTGATAACCGACTTTTTGCCGGAACCTTCCATCGCTACTACTTTCTTCTCGAGCCGAAAGTCAATGTACGGCCCTTTTTTTAGTGAACGTGCCATTGATTATCTCTTGCCTTTACGGTTAACGATGAGCTGTTCGGAGTATTTGTTCTTGTTCCGGGTCTTCTGACCTTTCGAGAAGATACCGTTACGGCTGCGTGGGTGACCACCCGACGACTTGCCTTCGCCACCACCCATTGGGTGATCCACGGGGTTCATGGCAACACCACGAACGCGCGGACGACGACCCATCCAACGATTCCGACCGGCTTTGCCCATCCGAACGTTCATGTGGTCACCATTCGAAACGGTACCAACGGTAGCCATGCAGGTCACCAGGACCATGCGCATCTCACCGGAAGGCAATTTCAGCGTAGCGTATTTGTCTTCGCGGGCTACGAGCTGGGCATACGTGCCAGCCGAGCGGGCCATGGCGGCACCACCACCGGGCATCAGCTCGATGTTGTGCACAATGGTACCCAGCGGAATCTCGCGCAGGGCGAGGGCGTTTCCAACTTCGGGAGCAACACCGGGACCCGATACCACTACTGTGTCTACGGCCAGGCCAGCGGGCGCGATGATATAGCGCTTTTCGCCGTCGGCGTAGTGCAGCAGAGCGATACGCGCCGTGCGGTTTGGATCGTACTCAATCGTCTTCACCGTGGCTGGAACCCCAGCTTTGTCACGTTTGAAGTCGATGACGCGATATTTTTGCTTGTGACCACCACCGATGTAGCGGTTGGTCATTTTACCCGCGTTGTTGCGGCCACCGGATTTTTCCATGGGTGCCAACAGCGACTTCTCCGGCTTCGACGTCGTAATCTCGTCGAAGGCCGGGGCGATGCGGAAGCGCTGACCCGGTGATGTTGGTCTTAGTTTTTTGAGTGCCATTTTAGTTTAAAATGCGCGTTTCGTCGGTTTCCCGACCCTAGATACCGCTATAGAAGTCGATTACGTCGCCTTCCTTCACAGTTACAATAGCCTTTTTCCCGTGGGGACGACGACCCGAAACGGAGCCGCCCTTGGTGAATTTCGACTTCAATTTGCCGTTGGTGCGGATCGTGCTAATGCCCGTTACCGTCACGCCGTACAGCGCCTCGATTTCCTTCTTGATCTGAACCTTGTTGGCCGTGCGCTCTACTTCGAAAGCGTACTGACCTTTTTCGTTCAGCGCGGTGGCCTTTTCGGTCACGATGGGTTTCTTCAGCGTGCTCATTACTCAGCAGTAGTATAGAGTTGTTCCAAAGATTTCAACCCGTCTTCCGACAGCAGCAGCGTGTCCGTGTTGAGCAGGTCGTGGGTGTTCAGGGCAACGGGCGTAGCCACGGTCACGCGCTGAATGTTACGAGCCGACAGCACCACGTTCTTGTCGATTTCGCCGGTTACGAGCAAGGTTTTCTTGCCGTTGTTCAGCTTCAGACCCGACAGTATCGAGAGGAAATCTTTCGTTTTAGGAGCGCTCAGCGAGATGTTCTCTACCAGAGCAATTTTGCCATCCTGGGCCAGTACCGACAGAGCGGACAGACGAGCCAGGCGCTTGGTCTTCTTGTTGAGCTTGAAGCCGTAGTCGCGGGGCTCAGGACCGAATACGCGGCCACCACCGATGAATACTGGCGACTTCATGCTGCCGGCGCGGGCACCGCCCGTACCTTTTTGTTTCTTGAGCTTCTTCGTGGTGCCGTGCACCTCGTTGCGCTGTTTCGACTTGTGCGTACCCTGGCGCTGGTTGGCCAAGTACTGCTTCACGTCGAGATACATCACGTGCTCGTTCGGCTCGAGGCCGAAGATGGCGTCAGACAGCGTAACCTTACGGCCGGTGTCTTCGCCTTTGATGCTATATACTGCGAGTTCCATCGTAATCGTCTATTTCTCGAGTACCACGTAAGAATTCTTGGCACCGGGAATCGAACCGCTCACCAGGATGAGGTTCTTATCGGCTACCACGCGCATCACTTTCAGGTTCTGCACTTTTACACGGTCGCCGCCCATGCGGCCAGCCATGCGCATTCCTTTGAATACGCGCGAAGGCCAGGAGCAGGCCCCGATCGAACCGGGGTGACGCAGGCGGTTGTGCTGACCGTGGGTCTGGCCACCAACACCGGCGAAGTTGTAGCGTTTTACTACGCCCTGGAAACCTTTACCTTTCGAGGTACCGACAACGTCAACGAACTCACCTTCTTCGAAGAGAGTCGCGTCGATGGTAGCGCCTGCAGCGTACGTGGACTCCGCGTCGAGGCGAAATTCAACGAGCTTTTTCTTGGGGGTGGTACCGGCTTTCGTGAAGTGACCAGCCAAAGCTTTGGTGGTGTTCTTCACTTTTTTCTCGCCGTAGCCGACTTGAATGGCGGTGTAACCGTCATTGGCCAGCGTTTTAACCTGCGTCACTACGCACGGACCCGCCTCGATGAGCGTGCAGGGAATGTTTTTCCCGTCCGGAGTGAAGAGGCTTGTCATACCGATTTTTTTACCGATGATGCCAGGCATTCTGTTAGATTTTATGAAAAGACGCAAAAAGAAAACGCCCAAATGACGTTTTCGCAATGGGAGTGCAAAGCTAGGAAAAAGTAGGACAAAAATCCAACCCGCCTCCGAAATATTTTCAGAGTCACGCAGTTGGCTCCGCCGAGCAGCTATTTGCTGAACTTCAACCGGTTCCTTATTGACTCCGGCACAGCGCCGGTACGGCAGAAGGCCCAAGGCAGCTCAATCTTTATATCGGCAATCTGAGCTACGGGCGTAAATAATGCAAAAATGCGGCGTTTCCCCCGGTTATCAGGCCGGCCGCCACTGCTGCTCAACTTGTACTGGAGCAAGCAGCCCATTCATGGCCAGCAACAGGAAAAATAAAGAGAACGTCAGGCCAATCTGGGTTTCCAAGGTGTACTCGACCAAAAAGGAAAGAGTCACCAGCGTGTATTGTGCTGCCAATAGTGGAGCAAACCGTGGCCATACCCAAAGTGCGGGATAGAAGAAGCAAATGGTAAATAACAACGTACCCAGAAAGCCAAAAGCCACCAAGTCGTAGATGAACTGATTATGCGGCAAGAGGTAGGACCGTTCATCAATTTCCGCATATTTTGTGCGGAATTGCTCAGCCATAGCATCGTCCATATCGGCCTTACCTACTCCTACCAAGGGGTGTTGCTTGATAATCTCCCAGGCAGCTTTGTAGGAATAGACCCGCGCCACCAGAGAGTAATTATTGGCGGCTCCAGAGTCGTCTACCTTACCTAAGTCTTCCTTGGTATTGGCAAACTTGTTTTGAAAGGTCGGAAAGCATTGATAGCTGATCAGGGGCAATAACGCCATGCAGCCGGCCAGGTACCCGGCTTGGCGCAGTTGCTTGGCACGCACAACCAGCCAGAGAAAGAACACGGCGGCCACCGCGTAAAACGTAACCAAGCCACTACGCACAGCCAGCAGGTGTTGGAAAAAGGCCAGATACCCTACCGCCAGTAGCAGGGCTACGCGCAGCCAAGCGTCTTGCTGGCCCCAGTATAAAAGTGCCACGCCTGCCGCCGACGCCAGCGTCACCATCAGGCTAAACCTAATATGGTCGGGCTCGGTGGGCATTATTTTCGAGTGCAGGTAAATTTCGTTTACCTGCTCAATGTGTAGCAAATAATAGCTGGTACTGACCAGAGCGGAGACGACGACGCAGCCGACAAACAGTAGCCACAGGTTCTGCAGCTTGCAGGCGGGTAATGCCGGTAATACCCAAAACGCCAGCGGCAACACCAAAAACGGCAGTTGCAACACTACGTCCCGCCAGTACTCGCCCATGTTAGCTGGCAACGTGCTGAAGCCGCTTAGTACGTGAAGCAGGTATATCACCAGCAATGCGCCAAACACCGGCCACTGTGCCCGATTAGCCACCTGCTTATACACGGCAGCATATATAACCGCTGTCAGGCTAAGACCGACGATACCGATGCTGGGCAGAATCCGGATGTAATTGGCAACGAATAGACCGACGATAATAAAGGCACAACACAAGGTGGCGACGTAGTGCAGTCGGGCAAGCGTGAAGGTAGAAGCCAGAGATGAGGTCATTCAAGAAAGCTGACGCATGGGCATTGATGCGGGCCGCGCGGAGTGAATAAGACGCGAAGTTGGCAAGGATAGTTAAAAAAACACCCCACCGGCTTTGGAACCGGTGGGGTGTTAATTCTAATCAACGGGTGAAATCGGTCCTCAGACTTTGATTTCTACGTCAACGCCGCTGGGCAGTTCTAGCTTCATCAGGGCATCTACCGTCTTCGACGAAGTCGAGTAGATGTCCACGAGACGCTTGTAGGTGCAGAGCTGGAATTGCTCACGAGCCTTCTTGTTCACGTGGGGCGAACGAAGAACGGTGAATTTTTCCTTGACGGTCGGCAATGGAATAGGACCGCTAACAATAGCGCCCGTAGCCTTCACCGCCTTCACAATCTTCTCCGACGATTTGTCCACCAGGTTGTGGTCGTAGGATTTGAGTTTAATGCGAATTTTCTGGTTCATGTGATGTTGAGTGAAAGCGGGTTAGCGAATGGAGTTACCCTTTTGCTTGGCAATGATACCTTCAGCAAGGTTCTGCGGCACTTGGTCGTAGTGCGAGAACGTGAGCGAAGCCGAAGCCCGACCCGACGAAATCGTACGCAGCGTGGTGACGTAGCCGAACAGCTCCGACAGCGGAACGTCGGCCTTTACCACGTTCAGACCACCTTTGGTATCCAGCCCTTTCATGATACCGCGACGACGGTTCAGGTCACCGGTTACCGAACCCGTGTACTCGTCGGGCGAAACTACCTCAACCGCCATGATAGGCTCGAGCAGCTTCGGACCGGCCAGACGACCAGCTTCACGGAAACCGCCGCGGGCGGCGAGTTCGAACGACAGGGCGTCCGAGTCAACGTCGTGGTACGAACCGTAGAACAGGCGCACGCGCATGCCTTCGATGGGGAAGCCAGCCAGCGGGCCGTTCTTCATGGCCTCTTCGAAGCCTTTCTGAACCGGGGCGATGAATTCGCGCGGAATAACACCACCGGTGATACCGTTTACGAACTCCAGACCTGGCTTCTCCGGTTCGGTTTCTTTCGGGCCCAGTTCGAACTGGATATCCCCGAATTTACCCCGACCACCGGTTTGCTTCTTATAGGTTTCGCGGTGCTCCACCTTCTTGGTCAGAATCTCCTTGTAGGCTACCATTGGGGCGCCCTGGTTGATTTCAACCTTGAACTCCCGACGCATCCGGTCAATGATGATTTCAAGGTGAAGTTCACCCATGCCTTTCAGTACCGTCTGGCCCGTTTCGGGATCCGTCTGTACTACCAGGGTAGGATCTTCTTCCACGAGTTTGGCAATGGCCATACCCATCTTATCCATGTCCGCCTGAGTTTTAGGCTCAATAGCGTACCCGATTACGGGCTCAGGGAAGCTCATCGACTCGAGGACGATACGCGTCTTCTCGTCGGTCAGCGTGTCACCAGTTTTGATGTCCTTGAAGCCTACACCGGCAGCAATGTCACCCGCTTGGATCTTGTCAATCGGGTTCTGCTTGTTGGAGTGCATCTGCATCAGGCGCGAAATGCGCTCCTTCTTGTTCGTACGGTTGTTGTGCACGTACGAACCAGCATCCAGCACGCCGCTGTAGCAGCGGAAGAAGCACAGACGACCTACGAAGGGGTCAGTGGCAATCTTGAACGCCAGCGCGGTGAAAGGCTCGCTGTTGTCGGGATGACGCTCGATTTCCTCGCCGGTGTCGGGGTTGGTGCCAATGATGGGCGGCATGTCGAGCGGCGAAGGCAGGTAAGCCATAACACCGTCCAGCATGGACTGCACACCTTTGTTTTTGAACGCCGAACCGCACATTACGGGCGAGAACTTCATGTCGATAACCGCTTTGCGGATAACGACCATCATTTCGTCGCGGGTGATGGAGTCGGGGTTGTCGAAGAATTTCTCCAGCAGGGCGTCGTCATATTCGGCAACGCTTTCCACCAGTTTCTGACGCCACTCGGCTACCGTCTCCACCAGATCCTCGGGAACCGGGATTTCGTGGTACGATTTGCCCTGGGTAGCATCATCCCACACGATGGCCTTACCAGTCAACAGGTCAACGACACCTTTGAAGGTATCCTCGGCGCCGATTGGAATTTGCAGCGGTACGGGGTTAGCACCCAGCTTGTCTTTGATTTCGGATACTGCCTTGAAGAAGTCAGCACCGGCACGGTCCATCTTGTTGACGAAGCAGATGCGGGGCACCTTGTACTTGTCAGCCTGACGCCATACCGTCTCCGACTGTGGCTCTACGCCCGATACGGCGCAGAACAGAGCAACGGCACCATCGAGTACGCGCAGCGAGCGTTCAACTTCTACCGTGAAGTCAACGTGGCCGGGAGTATCAATGAGGTTGATTTTGTACTGCTTGGTATCTGCCGTCGAGTCGCCGTTGGCGTCGGTTGGGTAGTTCCAGAAGGTAGTCGTAGCAGCCGAAGTGATGGTGATACCACGCTCCTGCTCCTGCTCCATCCAGTCCATCGTGGCGGCACCTTCGTGCACTTCCCCGATTTTGTGGGTCTTACCGGTATAGTAGAGAATGCGCTCCGACGTGGTGGTTTTACCAGCATCGATGTGCGCCATAATCCCGATATTCCGGAGGTATTGCAGATCTTTATTAACAGCCATGTCTAGTTGAATGAGTGAATGTGTGATTAGTGAGTGAGCAACTGTCGAGGTAGGGCCTAAACCATTTCCCGTCGTCTCCCATTCACTGAAGCACTCATTTATTTAGAAGCGGAAGTGCGAGAAGGCTTTGTTAGCCTCAGCCATCCGGTGGGTGTCGTCCTTCTTTTTCACGGAAGCACCTTCACCTTTGGCGGCAGCAATGATTTCGCCAGCCAGCTTGTCCTTCATGGTTTTCTCCCCACGACGACGAGCGTACTGAATCATCCACTTGGCACCTACCGAGATACGACGGTCGGGGCGAACTTCGGTGGGAACCTGGAAGGTAGCACCACCTACGCGGCGGCTTTTCACTTCTACGGTTGGCATCACGTTGTTCAGAGCCTTGCGCCACATTTCCAGGCCGTTTTCTTTCGTGCGCTGCTCAACAATTTCGCAGGCGTCGTAGAAAATGCCGTAGGCAAGGTTTTTCTTTCCGTCATACATCATGTAATTGACGAAACGGGTTACCAGCGTCTCCTTGAACTTGGGGTCGGGCAGGAGGATGCGCTTCTTTGGTTTTGACTTTCTCATGGGTTCAGATGTGAGCAGGATGCCGGGAGCCGCGGGATAAGAACCATTTTCTATCCAACGCGGGGCCCGACTCCACTCGTATCAATTACTTTTTCTTGCCGGGAGCTGGTTTGCCGCCTTTGCCGGTAGCCACTGGCTGACCTGGCTTCGGACGCTTGGCGCCATACTTCGAGCGACGTTGGGTACGGCCGTTAACACCAGCGGTGTCAAGAGCACCACGGATGATGTGGTAGCGTACGCCTGGAAGGTCTTTCACCCGGCCACCACGGATCAGCACGATGCTGTGCTCCTGCAGGTTGTGACCTTCACCCGGGATGTAGGCGTTAACCTCTTTGCCGTTGGTGAGACGCACACGGGCCACTTTGCGCATGGCCGAGTTCGGCTTCTTGGGCGTGGTGGTGTATACACGGGTGCATACGCCACGGCGCTGCGGGCACGAGTCAAGGGCCGGCGACTTCGACTTCGTCGTCAGCTTCTCGCGGCCTTTTCGTACTAACTGGTTAATAGTAGGCATTTACGGAATGGTTTGTCAAGGAGGGTTCTCTCCCAAAAAATTAGGCTTGCAAAGGTATAGAAGTCCCGCCGAAATAGCAAACGAGTTGAAATAGTTTGTTTTAGGCCTGCGCCGAAGCTCCTAAATTGGCCTCCCTCCTACTGCCTCCGAACCGTCTGGGTGCTAAAAAGCCCTGCGACTTTACGTCGCAGGGCTTTTTAATTGGGTTCCGAAATGGGCAAAGGTCTACGCCTCTCCCACCGTACCGCCGAAGTTCATCGGGAAGCTCGGCGAATCAGGCTGCTGCTTGATGGTACCGAACGACTGCTCAAACCGTTCGATGTTATCGGCCAGGGCTGAGAGCAGCCGCTTAGCGTGTTCGGGCGTCACCACGATGCGGGCCTTCACTTTGGCTTTGGGCAGACCAGGCATCAGCCGAATGAAGTCGATGACGAACTCGCTGCTACTGTGCGCAATCATGGCCAGGTTGGCGTACTCGCCCTCGGCAATTTCCTCCGACAGTTCGATGTTGATGGCGTTGGGATCTTGTTGAGGAACGTTGGGGTCTTGCGGCTGAGACATTCGTAAGAGGAAAGCAAAAGTTGAGAAATCGTTGTTCGGGAGCCGAAAACAACCTACTAATGTTAGGGTGACTGGCCTACTACTGTGCTGTCGGTGATAGTTTGTTCTGTGTAGTCTACGCTTTTCCCGACCGGAATGCTGAAAACTCCTGCGTCCTCGGTTAGAAAAGATTCTCGCCATTCTTTATATCCCTCTTCATAATCTGGCAGTTTCTCAACCGTCGTCACCAACTGCGTGACGCTGGAATCAACGGCAGCTTTTGAAAAGGGAGAGTGGGAAATACTGGTACTATATTTTGTGCCGGCTGAGTTCGTCCTCACTTTCACATCAGCTATGTAGATATGGACTATCGTGCCCACCTTGTCGGCATGTTCTACCTTGACAACAGTCAACGTGGAGTTCGGCTCCGAGGGGCGCGTTTTATACTTCCACACTTGCCCCACCTTGTACTTAGCATCTATGGTATCAGCAAGCCTGGATTCCTTATCAGAGCTTTTCATGTTGCAACTATCAATAAAGGAAAGACACAATAGTAACCAAAGCACGAATTTCATACACACAAAGTAAGACCTGTAACACAAAAAAGCCGACCAGGATACCCCGGCCGGCTTTTCAATTACAAGCTTACTGCTGACTACTCAGCAGCTACTTCACGCTTGCCCGCCCGCGATGCGCGCTTCGGTCCCGTTTCCGGAACTTCGGCTTTGGCTGCTTGCTGGGCTTCGAGCTCCTCTTTCGAGCCGACTATCTGACGAGTATACTCGCGCAGACCGGTACCGGCCGGAATGAGGTGCCCAACGATTACGTTTTCCTTCAGGCCCAACAGTTCATCGGCTTTGCCACGGATGGCGGCTTCCGACAGAACTTTGGTCGTCTCCTGGAACGACGCGGCCGAGATGAACGACTGCGTGCCCAGCGAGGCCTGGGTGATACCCTGCAGCGTTGGTCGGGAAACCGAAGGCTGAGCGTCGCGCACCTGCACTAGGCGCAGGTCACGGCGTTTCAGACTGCTGTTTTCGTCGCGCAGCTTGCGAGCACTCAGGATCTGACCTGGTTTCAGGATCGTGGAGTCACCGGCGTCCGTTACCACCTTCATGTCGATGATGGTATCGTTTTCCTCCATGAAGATAATCTTGTCGATTACCTGGTGCTCCAAGAACGTCGTGTCACCGGCGTCGAGGATAACCACTTTCTGCATCATCTGGCGAACTACCACCTCAATGTGCTTATCGTTAATTTTTACCCCTTGCAAGCGGTATACTTCCTGAATCTCGTTCACGAGGTACTCCTGTACGGCACCCGGACCCTGAATGCTCAGGATATCGGACGGCGTGATGGCTCCGTCGGAGAGCGGCATACCGGCCCGGATGAAGTCGTTGTCCTGGACCAAAATATGCTTAGACAGCGGCACCATGTATTTCTTCTTCACGCCGTCTTTCGACTCCACGAAGATTTCGCGGTTACCACGCTTCACGGTGCCATAGGTTACCACGCCGTCGATTTCCGACACAACGGCCGGGTTCGATGGGTTCCGGGCTTCGAAAAGCTCCGTAACGCGGGGCAGACCACCGGTGATGTCGCGCGTTTTGCCCACGGCCCGAGGAATCTTGGCCAGAATCTGACCAGCTTTGATTTTCTCGTTGTTGTCGACGCTGATGTGCGAGCCTACCGGAATGCTGTAGGAGCGCTGACCCTCCTCGATGTCCTTTTTGCCGGCCTTCACGATGATGGACGGGTTCTGGGCTTTGTCGCGGCTTTCGATAATCACCTTCTCGCGGTGACCCGTCTGCTCATCCGACTCCTCGCGGTATGTTACGCCTTCCGTGATGGCATCGTAGACGACAACCCCATCGAATTCGGCCAGAATAACGGCGTTGTAAGGGTCCCAGTTGTTGAGCTCCGCGCCTTTCTCTACTTCCTGACCTTCCTCAACGAGGAGGAAAGAGCCGTAGGGAACGTGGTTGGAGATAAACACCTTGCCGGTGCCTTTCTCCACGATGCGAATCTCGCCCGAGCGACCCATCACCACTTTCGTCTTCTCGCCTTCGGCGTTCACGGAGTCAACGGTGCGGATATCTTCGAACTCGACCACCCCGGCGAACTTCGCCTTGATGTTGGCTTCAACGGCGATGTTGGAGGCCGTACCACCTACGTGGAAGGTACGCAGTGTGAGCTGGGTACCCGGCTCCCCGATCGACTGGGCGGCAATAACCCCTACGGCTTCCCCGCGCTGGACCATACGGCCCGACGACAGGTTCCGACCGTAGCACTTGGCGCAGATACCGCGCTTCGATTCGCAGGTCAGTACCGAGCGGATTTCTACCGATTCGATGCTGGTAGCATCCACGCGGCGCGTGATTTCCTCGGTGATTTCGTCGCCGGCAGTCAGAATGACTTCGTCGGTCAGCGGATCGATGATATCGTGTACCGCGACGCGGCCCAGGATCCGCTCGGCCAGGGGCTCTACCACATCCTCGTTATCCTTCAGAGCGAAGGTTTCGATGCCACGCAGAGTACCACAGTCGTTTTCGTTTACGATAACGTCCTGCGACACGTCTACCAGGCGACGGGTCAGGTAGCCGGCGTCAGCCGTTTTCAGAGCCGTATCGGCCAGACCTTTCCGGGCACCGTGGGTTGAGATGAAGTACTCGATAACGTCCAAGCCTTCTTTGAAGTTGGACAGAATCGGGTTTTCGATAATCTCACCTACTGAACCCTGGAGCGACTTCTGCGGCTTGGCCATCAGACCCCGCATCCCGCCGAGCTGACGAATCTGCTCACGCGAACCACGGGCACCGGAGTGCATCATCATGTAAATCGAGTTGAAGCCCTGGTTCTCCTTTTCGAGGCGACCCATGAGGGTTTCAGTGATTTGGTTGTTGATACGCGTCCAGATGTCGATAACCTGGTTGTAACGCTCGTTATCGGTAATCAGACCCATCTGGTAGTTCTGAGTCACGGCCTTCACGTCGTTCTGCGCCTGCAGCACCAGGGCATCCTTCTCCTTGGGAATCTGGATGTCGCCTAGACCCATCGACAGACCACCTTTGTAAGCCGACTGGAAGCCCAGCGTCTTGATGTCGTCGAGGAACTGCGCGGTGCGGGCCATGCCGGTCCGCTTGAACACCATCGAAATGATCTGCTGAAGCTTCTTCTTGGTCAGCAGTTCATCCACGAAGCCTACTTCCGTCGGTACCATCTGGTTGAATAGCACGCGGCCGGCTACGGTCTCGATGATCTTAGGAACCAAGTCGTCGTTTTCGTCGCGGATCATCGTGCGCACCTTAATGTAGGCGTGCTTCGACAGGATGCCTTCGTTGAGGGCAATAACAACTTCCTCATCCGAGTAGAACGTCATGCCTTCGCCGTCGATTTTCTCTTCGGGCGTGGTGCGCTTGCCTTTGGTCACGTAGTACAAGCCTAGAACCATGTCCTGCGACGGTACCGCAATGGGCGCGCCGTTGGCCGGGTTCAGGATGTTGTGCGAAGCCAGCATGAGCATGGAGGCTTCCAAGATAGCGGCCGGGCCGAGGGGCACGTGCACAGCCATCTGGTCACCGTCAAAGTCAGCGTTGAAGGCCGTACAAACGAGCGGGTGCAGCTGAATAGCCTTGCCCTCGATCAGGCGGGGCTGGAACGCCTGGATACCCAAGCGGTGCAGGGTTGGCGCGCGGTTTAGGAGCACGGGGTGGCCTTTCAGCACGTTTTCCAGGATGTCCCAGACAACGGCGTCCTTGCGGTCCACGATTTTCTTGGCCGACTTCACCGTCTTCACAATGCCGCGCTCAATGAGCTTGCGGATGATGAACGGCTTGAACAGCTCGGCTGCCATGTTCTTAGGCAGACCGCACTCGTGCAGCTTCAGCTCGGGACCAACCACGATAACTGAACGGCCGGAGTAGTCGACTCGCTTACCAAGCAGGTTCTGACGGAAGCGGCCCTGCTTGCCTTTCAGCATGTCGGACAGCGACTTCAGGGCGCGGTTGCCTTCGGCACGCACGGCATTCACCTTACGCGAGTTGTCGAACAGCGAATCCACGGCTTCCTGCAGCATGCGCTTCTCGTTGCGCAGAATCACCTCGGGCGCCTTGATTTCAATCAGGCGCTTGAGGCGGTTGTTGCGAATGATAACGCGACGGTACAGGTCGTTCAGGTCGGAAGTGGCGAAACGGCCACCGTCGAGCGGAACGAGGGGGCGCAGCTCCGGCGGAATCACAGGCACCATGCGGATAACCATCCACTCGGGCTTGTTCTCTACGCGGGTCGCAGCGTCACGAAAAGCTTCCACTACGCGCAGACGCTTCAATGCCTCAGCCTTACGCTGCTGCGAAGTTTCGTGGGCGGCCGAATCGCGCAGGCTGTAGGAAAGCTCATCGAGGTTGATGCGCTCCAGCAGCATGTACAAGGCATCGGCACCCATGCGGGCGATGAACTTGTTGGGGTCCTCGTTGGGCAGCATCTGGTTCTCCCGGGGGAGCTTGTCGATGATGTCGAGGTATTCGTCTTCGGTCAGGAAGTCGAGCTGCTGCACGCCTTCTTCGGCGAGGGCGCCCGGCTGCACGACTACGTACCGCTCGTAATAGATAATCTGGTCGAGCTTCTTGGTGGGCAGACCCAGCAAGTAGCCGATTTTATTGGGCAGCGACTTGAAGTACCAGATGTGAGCAACAGGCACCACCAGCTCGATGTGGCCCATCCGCTCGCGGCGTACTTTTTTCTCGGTTACCTCCACGCCGCACCGGTCGCAGATGATGCCTTTGTAGCGAATCCGCTTGTATTTGCCGCAGTGACATTCCCAGTCCTTCACGGGACCGAAAATCCGCTCGCAGAACAAGCCGCCCATTTCGGGCTTGTACGTCCGGTAGTTGATCGTCTCGGGCTTCACAACCTCACCATTCGACCGCTCCAGGATGGATTCGGGCGAGGCCAGTGAGATGGTGACTTTCGAGAAGTCCTGCACCAGTTTTTTATTTTTTGCAAACGCCATGTAGAAAGCTGTTAGCTGTTGGCTTTGTATGCTGTCCGTTAGATACGCCGGCCTTAAGGCTGGTCGTAAAGAACGGAACAGTTCGACTCTGCGAAAAGTGCTCTGCGGTTCGGATAGGTACGCCGCGCAGTAGATTTTGCTAGGTCTGGATGAATACGCTCGGGCTTGGGCAAGTCCGGGCGGCTGCGGTCAACTTAAGCCGGGTTTTAGTCTCGTTCGGACCTTATCTCGGAACGACGCCGGCGGCAGTAAGTATCGGTTGCCCGATCCGCATATATTATCAAAAGGCACTGAAACAGAAGCTGCCGATGCAATGGCACCGGCAACTCCTTTCTCAGACCTTAGTCAAGCGTGATTTCCAGGGCCAGACCGCGCAGCTCGTGGATGAGTACGTTGAACGACTCGGGGATATTCGGCTTGGGCAGTACGTCGCCTTTGACAATGGCTTCATAGGCTTTGGCCCGACCCACCACGTCATCCGACTTCACGGTCAGGATTTCCTGCAGCACGTTCGACGCGCCGAAGGCTTCCAGCGCCCACACTTCCATCTCGCCGAAGCGCTGACCACCGAATTGGGCCTTACCACCCAGCGGCTGCTGCGTGATGAGGGAGTACGGCCCGATCGAACGGGCGTGCATCTTGTCGTCAACCAGGTGACCCAGCTTCAGCATGTAGATAACACCAACCGTAACGGGCTGGTCGAACTGCTGACCGGTCAGACCGTCGTGCAGGTACGAGCGGCCGAATGTGGGCAGCCCAGCTTCCGTAAGCTCCTTCGATACTTCCTCTTCGGTAGCACCGTCGAAAATCGGCGTAGCGTAGGTGCGGCCCAGCTTGAGGCCAGCCCAACCCAGTACGGTTTCGTAGATCTGCCCGATGTTCATCCGGCTTGGTACACCCAGGGGGTTTAGCACGATGTCCATCGGCGTGCCATCGGCCAGGAACGGCATGTCCTCATCGCGCACGATGCGGGCTACTACCCCTTTGTTGCCGTGCCGACCAGCCATTTTGTCCCCCACCTTCAGCTTGCGCTTCTTGGCGATGTAGACTTTGGCCAACTGCACGATGCCGGCGGGCAATTCGTCGCCAACTTCCAGCGTGAACCGGTCGCGCTTGAAGCGGGCCGTGATGGTGTTGCGGCGCTTGGCGTAGTTTTTCACCAGTTGCAGCACCATGCCATTGATTTTCTCGTCGGCGGTCCAGCCTTCCAGGATCAGATCCTTGAAAATATTGACTTCCTCCGGCACGGCGTAGTTGCTTTCGTCCTTATAAAGGTTCTTCTCGGGGAAGAGACCTTCGGAAAGATTCTTCTTGCCAAATTTCACCCCTTTAGAGATGAGCTCATCACCGAACTTGTGCTTTACACCTTGGGAAGTTTTGCCTTCCAGCAACTGCACCAGCTTCTCGACCATGATGGTGCGCACACCGCGAAGTTCTTTGGCGTAAGCATCCTTCAACTCTTCCACTTCCTTCTTCGACTTGGCCCGCAGGTTTTTGTCTTTCTTAGGTCGCGAAAACAGCTTGGTCCCGATAACAACCCCTTGCAGGGACGGCGGCGCTTTGAGGGAAGCGTCTTTCACATCACCAGCTTTGTCACCAAAGATGGCGCGGAGCAGTTTCTCTTCCGGCGTCGGGTCGGTTTCGCCCTTCGGCGTAATCTTACCGATCAGGATGTCGCCTTCCTTCACCTCAGCGCCCAAACGGATGATACCGTTGTCGTCGAGGTTGCGGACGGCTTCTTCGCTCACGTTCGGAATTTCCGAGGTCAGTTCTTCCTCGCCGCGCTTAGTTTCCCGCACTTCGAGTTCAAACTCCTCAATGTGAATCGAGGTGAAGATGTCGTCGCGAACTACGCGCTCCGAGATGACAATAGCATCTTCGAAGTTGTAGCCTTGCCACGGCATGAAAGCCACCTGCATGTTGCGGCCCAGAGCTAGCTCACCTTTGTTCGTGCCGTAGCCTTCGCAGAGCGGCTCACCCTTGGTCACGCGCTGGCCTTTCTTCACCAGCGGCGTTAGGTTGATGCAAGTATCTTGGTTGGTCCGACGGAACTTGATCAAATCGTACGAAATCTTCTCCGCGTCGAAGCTGATCATGATGTCGTCGGCGGTCAGGTCGTATTTCACCACGATGCGGTTAGCATCTACGTAGTCAATTACACCGTCACCTTCGGCAATAACTAGGGAACGGGAGTCAATAGCGGTGCGCCCTTCCAGGCCCGTGCCCACGATGGGAGCCTGCGGGCGGAGCAGCGGTACAGCTTGACGTTGCATGTTCGAACCCATCAGGGCCCGGTTGGCGTCGTCGTGCTCCAAGAACGGAATCAGCGACGCCGCTACCGATACAATCTGATTCGGGGCTACGTCCATGTAGGTGTACTCTTGAGGAGCCACTACGGGGAAGTCGCCTTCGAAACGGCCTTTCACGAGGTCGTTGATGAAGTTACCCTTGTCGTCAATCCGAGCGTTGGCCTGGGCGATGTGGTGGGTGTCTTCTTCCTCAGCCGTCAGGTATTTCACGGTGTGGCTCACGTCCACCTTACCCTCTTTTACAGCGCGGTAAGGCGTTTCGATGAAGCCCATACCGTTGACCCGGGCGTGCACGCACAACGACGAAATCAGACCGATGTTCGGTCCTTCCGGCGTTTCGATGGTGCACAGACGGCCGTAGTGGGTGTAGTGAACGTCCCGCACTTCGAAACCCGCACGTTCGCGGCTCAAACCTCCCGGCCCCAGTGCCGATACGCGACGCTTGTGCGTCACCTCAGCCAGTGGGTTGGTCTGGTCCATAAACTGCGACAGCTGGTTGGTGCCGAAGAACGAGTTGATAACCGACGACAGCGTCCGGGCATTGATCAAATCAACGGGCTTGAAGTCCTCGTTGTCGCGCACGTTCATGCGCTCCTTAATAGTACGCGCCATACGGGCCAGACCCACACCAAACTGGGCGTAAAGCTGCTCGCCCACGGTGCGCACGCGCCGGTTGCTCAAGTGGTCAATGTCATCGACCACGGCTTTCGAGTTGATCAGACCGATCAGGTACTTCACGATCAGGACGATGTCCTCATTCGTCAGTACCCGGGCTTCCCAGTTCTTGTCGAGGCCGAGCTTCTTGTTGATGCGGTAACGGCCCACGTCGCCGAGGTCGTAGCGCTTGTCCGAGAAGAACAGCTTCTGGATGATGTCACGCGCAGTTTCCTCGTCGGGAGCTTCGGTATTCCGCAGCTGACGGTAGATCTGCTCCACAGCTTCCTTCTCCGAGTTGGAGTTGTCCTTCTGCAGCGTGTTATAGATGATAGCGAAGTCCGCGATGTTCACATTCTCCTTGTGCAGGATAATGGACTTGGGGGCGGCTTCGAGGATGGTGTCGATGTCCTCTTCCTGAATGGTCGAGTCACGCTCCAGCAGCACTTCGTTGCGGTCGATGGAAACTACCTCACCGGTGTCCTCATCCACGAAGTCCTCCGTCCAGGTGCGCAGCACCCGGGCAGCCAGCTTGCGGCCGACGGCCTTTTTCAGAGCCTTCTTGTCGGCCTTTACTTCCTCCGACAAACCGAACAGGTCGAGAATGTCTTTGTCGGTACCGTAGCCGATGGCGCGCAGCAGGGTGGTAACCGGGAATTTCTTCTTCCGGTCGATGTAGGCGTACATCACGTTGTTCACGTCCGTGGCAAACTCAATCCACGAGCCCTTGAACGGGATGATCCGCGCCGAGTACAGCTTGGTGCCGTTGGTATGCTTGCTCTGGGCAAAGAACACGCCCGGCGAGCGGTGCAGTTGAGATACAATAACCCGCTCGGCGCCGTTGATAACGAACGAGCCTTTTTCGGTCATGTACGGGATGTTGCCCAAGAACACTTCCTGCTCAATCGTTTCGAAATCCTCGTTGTCCTTGTCGTTGCAAACCAAGCGGAGCTTAGCTTTCAGGGGCACCGAATACGTCAGGCCGCGGTCAATGCATTCGTCGACCGAGTATTTCGGCGGATCGACGTGGTAATCCAGGAACGTCAGCACAAAGTTTTCGCGCGAGTCCGAAATCGGGAAGTTCTCGGCGAATACCTTGAAGAGCCCCTCGTCGGTGCGGCTTTCGGCGGCCGTCTCCAACTGGAAGAAGTCCTGGAACGACTGCAGCTGCACGTCCAGGAAATCCGGATACTCAATAACTTTCTTAATCTTGGCGAAGTTGATTCGCTCGATGGCTTTCTGCATCAAAGCCTTTGCTTTCGGTGTAGCCAATGCGTTTGGGTGTTAAGAAATGGACACTGAAGCGTACTGTAATCAATAACCTAGCAGAATGATCCCGCGTACCCGTAGGCACGAAAAGCCGCAATGCGGCGCGGAGAGGCACTCCCGGAAGGTTTGTGGCCTACAAACAGGAAAAGACCTGGCTTAGTTGCCAGGCCTATCCATATTCATAAGAGAAAAGCGCGGGGCAGCTTACTTAACTTCTACTTCAGCGCCGGCTTCTTCCAGTTGCTTCTTCAAAGCTTCGGCTTCGTCCTTAGTTACACCTTCTTTCAAAGGCTTAGGAGCACCGTCAACCAGTTCTTTAGCTTCTTTCAGGCCCAGACCGGTCAGGTCTTTCACCAGTTTCACTACTGCCAGTTTGCTAGCGCCAGCAGCCTTCAGGATTACGTCGAATGCCGTTTTCTCTTCTGGAGCGTCAGCAGCAGCAGCGCCACCACCCGATACCATTACTGGAGCAGCAGCAGCTGGCTCGATGCCGTACTCATCCTTCAGGATAGTAGCCAGTTCGTTTACTTCTTTCACCGTCAGGTTAACGAGCTGCTCAGCGAATGCTTTCAAATCTGCCATTTCTGTAGATTGTTAAAAAAAAGGGGTTGTTGAATTTAATTGAGGGGAAAAAGACGGCTGGCAATTAAGCAGCAACCTCTTCTTTTTCGGAAAGCGTCTTGAGGATACCGGCCAGTTTGTTGCCACCACTCGACAGAGCGCTGATAACGTTTTTGGCGGGCGACTGGAGCAGACCGATAACTTCACCGATCAGCTCGTTTTTGCCTTTCAGCGTGCTTAGCGTCTCGAGCTGGTCAGCACCCAGATAGATGCTGGAGTCGATGTAAGCACCCTTCAGGGCGGGCTTTGGCACTACGTTACGACCGTAGGCCTGAGCTTTATAGAAGTCTTTCAGCAGTTTGCCGGGAGCATTGCCCGCCTCTTTCGAGAATAGCACGCCCGACTGACTTTTCAGCGCCGCGTCCAGCTCCGTGGTATCACCTTCCAGCGTGTCGAGGGCTTTCCGGATCAGCGTGTTTTTGTACACTTTGAACTCCAGGCCGCGGTTGAAGCACAGCCGACGGAATTCGTTGATTTTCGCCACCGACATTCCCGAAGCATCGGTAATGTAGAACGCGTTGTGCGATTGAAACTTTTCGCTCAACTCGTCGACGAGGACTTGTTTTTCTTCCCTTGTCATATCTCGTTGATTGTGAATTAAGCGGAAGTAACCGTAGTCTCAACCGGAACGGCTGGGCTCATCGTGCTGCTCAGCGTAATGCTCTTGATGTAGGTACCTTTAGCGGATGAAGGCTTCAGACGAATCAGGGTCTGAATTACTTCGATGGCGTTTTCGGCCAGCTTTTGGTCATCAAAAGACACTTTGCCTACGCTGCAGTGAATGATACCGGTTTTGTCGACTTTGAAGTCGATTTTACCAGCTTTCACTTCCTGTACCGCCTTTGCCACATCAGTTGTTACCGTACCCGATTTCGGGTTAGGCATCAAACCACGGGGACCAAGCACACGGCCCAGGCGGCCTACTTTAGCCATTACCGACGGCATCGTGATGATTACGTCGATGTCAGTCCAGCCTTTCTCGATCTTGGCGATGTAGTCGTCCAGACCTACGAAATCGGCACCGGCGGCAGTAGCTTCAGCTTCCTTATCGGGAGTCACGAGAGCCAATACACGAACTGTTTTGCCGGTACCGTGGGGCAGCGTGGCTACGCCGCGTACCATCTGGTCAGCTTTGCGGGGATCTACGCCCAGACGTACGTCGATGTCAACGGAAGCATCAAATTTGGTATAGGTGATATCCTTTACCACTTTGGCAGCTTCCACCAAGTTGCGAGCCGTCGTCAGGTCGTGCTTGGCAAGGGCATCCTTGCGTTTTTTGCTAATCTTCGTCATGAGTTCTTCTCCGTTTGATTATGCAGCGAAAGGAGAAGCTCCCGAGACGGTGATACCCATGCTGCGGGCCGTGCCAGCAACGAGTTTCATGGCCGACTCAATCTTGAACGAGTTCAAGTCGGGCATCTTCGTTTCGGCAATGGTGCGAACCTGGTCCCACGACACCGAACCTACCTTGTTCCGGTTAGGCTCCTTCGAACCGCTCTGGATTTTGGCAGCCTCCATCAGGAGAACCGGTACCGGAGGGGTTTTCACGACGAAGTCGAATGACTTGTCGGTATACATGGTAATCAGTACGGGACATACTTGGCCGGCCTTATCCTGGGTGCGAGCGTTGAACTGCTTGCAGAACTCCATGATGTTAAGGCCTTTGCTACCAAGTGCAGGTCCAACCGGCGGCGAAGGATTCGCAGCGCCTCCCTTTATCTGAAGTTTCAGATAACCTCTAATTTCTTTGGCCATTGGAATTGAAAGGCTTCGGATAATTTGGTCGTAACACCAACCATCCTCAGTTTAACTATTGCTCCTAAAATGGTGGAAGCCCCCGTTGGCCGGAGCAGACGAACCAACGACGTACTATCTATGTGCTACGATTCTTTCTCGACCTGCGTGTAGCTAAGCTCCATAGGAGTGCTGCGGCCAAAAATCTTCACAATCACGTTCAACTTCTTGCGCTCTTCGAAAATCTCAGACACGTTGCCGGAGAAGCCACTGAAAGCACCATCTACTACTTTCACTAGTTCGCCTACTACGAATGGCGTATCGAGGCTGGCGGTTTCTTCCTCAGCTTCGTCAACGATGCCTAGGATGCGGTTTACTTCAGCCATGCGCAGTGGCACGGGCTTAGTGTTAGCCGTTTTGCCTTCTTTGTCGCTCAGGAAACCAATTACGCCCGGGGTACTAGTAATAATGTGGTCTACTTCACCGTGCGACAAGTCGGCGTGGATGAGGATGTAGCCGGGGAAGAAGTTACGCTCGCGCACTCGCTTCTTACCATTGCGCATCTCGTATACTTTCTCGGCCGGAATCAGCACTTGGGGTACCAACTCAGAAAGGCCATGACGGCCAATCTCGGTTTCCAAGTACTGCTTGGCTTTCTTTTCCTGCCCGCTCACGGAGCGGACGACGTACCACTTCAATTCTCCCATTAGATCAACCGATTAACGGAATGAATTGTAAAAAGCCTCTAGGCCGGTTTTGAACACGATGTCCATAAGACCAACCACGGCAGCAAAGATCAGCGAGCCGATCAGCACCAGACCAGCGCTCTTCTGCAGCTCATCGAAAGAAGGCCACGTTACTTTGTAGCGCATCTCCTCGGTGGTGTCGCGGAAATAATTCGTCAGCTTGCTCATGTTCGCGCCTTATTTGGCTGTAACTGTTGCGGCTGCTAAAACAGCCTGTCCTGCACGGGCGGAGAGATTCGAACTCCCATCAAAGGTTTTGGAGACCTCTATTCTACCCTTGAACTACGCCCGTGTATGCGTTCCAAAAGACTCGAAAGCCGGATTGGGACTGCAAATGTACTGAACTCTTTAAACAAAACAAATCCGCCCCTGAAAATATCAGGGGCGGATTGTATTGATTTACCAGTTTCTAAGCGAAACTAGTCGAGGATTTCGGTTACCTGACCGGCACCTACCGTACGGCCACCTTCGCGGATAGCGAAACGCAGACCTTTTTCCATCGCCACTTTGCTGATCAGCTCAACTTGGATGGTGATGTTGTCACCAGGCATTACCATTTCAACACCTTCTGGAAGGGTGATGATACCAGTAACGTCGGTGGTACGCAGGTAGAACTGCGGACGGTAGTTGTTGAAGAACGGCGTGTGACGGCCACCTTCTTCTTTCGACAGAACGTAAACTTCAGCCTTGAACTTCTGGTGAGGAGTTACCGAACCGGGCTTGCAGATAACCATACCACGACGGATGGCTTCTTTTTCAATACCACGGAGCAGCAGACCTACGTTGTCACCAGCTTCGCCACGGTCGAGGATCTTGCGGAACATCTCAACACCGGTTACGGTCGACTTCAGGCCGGCGGCAGCGCCCATGCCCAAGATGTCAACTTGCTCACCCGAGTTGATGATACCACGCTCGATACGGCCGGTTGCTACCGTACCACGGCCCGTGATAGAGAATACGTCCTCTACTGGCATCAGGAAGGGCAGGTCGGTCAGACGAGCTGGAATTGGAATGTAGCTGTCAACAGCGTCCATCAGCTCCTCGATTTTCGGAACCCAGTTGGCGTCGCCGTTCAGGCCACCAAGAGCCGAGCCCTGGATAACTGGAATGTTGTCACCGTCGAAGTCGTAGAAAGAGAGCAATTCGCGGATTTCCATTTCCACAAGCTCGAGCAGCTCGGGATCATCCACCATGTCCACTTTGTTCATGAACACAACGAGCTGAGGAACACCTACCTGGCGAGCCAGCAGGATGTGCTCACGCGTCTGGGGCATTGGACCGTCGGTGGCAGCCACCACGAGGATAGCGCCGTCCATTTGGGCAGCACCCGTTACCATGTTCTTCACGTAGTCAGCGTGACCAGGGCAGTCAACGTGAGCGTAGTGACGGTTAACGGTCGAGTACTCAACGTGAGCGGTGTTGATCGTGATACCACGCTCTTTTTCTTCGGGAGCGTTGTCGATCGACGAGAAGTCACGCTTTGCGGCCAAACCTTTGTTCGCCAGTACCGTGGTGATAGCAGCGGTCAGGGTGGTTTTGCCGTGGTCGACGTGCCCGATCGTACCGATGTTCACGTGCGGCTTGGAACGATCAAAATTTTCTTTGGCCATTGTAAAGAGATTAAGAGGAATTTTAGAAGGAAGGGAAACGCGACTTAACTATACCGCAAGAAAGCGAAACACAGCTCCGCTTAGTGGGGACAACTGCACGTCGCTTTACTTGGCTGATAGGACCAAACGGGGCAGTCGCGCTGCTCCGTTGGCGTTGGTAAAAGTGAGCCATTTATGGGATTTGAACCCATGACCTCTTCCTTACCAAGGAAGTGCTCTACCACTGAGCTAAAACGGCTGATTTTGGAAACAAACACTATCAGTGAGAAAACTGCTAACGCCTGCAAAGATACTCGTTAATTCTAACAGCGAATAACCAAAAGCTAAAAGCTGAGAAAAAGAGCGGGAGACGAGGTTCGAACCCGCGACCTGCAGCTTGGAAGGCTGCCGCTCTACCAACTGAGCTACTCCCGCATAGGAAGCCTGAAGGAAGAAAAAATAAAAAGCTGTCTGGAGACAACTTCTTATTTTTTCGACTCTCAAACTTAGCTGGTGGGGGTAACAGGACTCGAACCTATGAACCCGAAGGAGGTGAGTTACAGTCACCCGCAATTGCCGCTATGCGATACCCCCAGCTTGGTTTTCTCCACCTTTTGCGAAGAAGTTTTCCCTTTTCGTTAGCCCATCTAAAGTGGGTGGGTTGCTAAAGGAGTTGCAAAATTAGAGGGTTTCCGTTGCAAGTCAAGCGCTGGGCCCAAAAGGTTGTAATTATTTTTCCGGTGACAGCATCTCGCCTGGGCTGGATTAGTAGCTAACGTCTTGATTTAGGTGCGACAACGATGGCTACGGCAGAGCAGAAAAATATGCGTTGCAGAGGCAAATATTTTTACTGGATCAGGCTGTAGGCGGCTTTCAACTGATCATTCTTCTCTTTCGAGCGAATATCTTGCAGAGTCGCCTTCATGGTGGCCGTGCTTGGCACCAGCAGATTCAGGCCGCGGTAGGCTCCCAAGCGCACGGCAATATTAGAATGCGTCCGGGCGTAGGCTTCCAGTCGCAGAATGCCTTTGTCGCGCTCCACGGGCGGCATACGCACCATCAACTGACCGAAGTTCTGCAGGTACGTGTACAGCTCGTCCTCCGAGACGTCGTTCATGCGGCGTAGGAACCATTGGTACTGGTCGGCGTTGCCATTGAGCGCATAGTAGTTGGCCAGGGAATGGAGCAACGCGGGACTATTGGTCTCCTGCAGGGCGTTGATGGCCTCGCGGGTGGGCAGAGTAGGTGCCTTGGCCAGCGCATCAATAGCGGCTCCCACGACTAGGTAAGAGCTGTCGTTGAGGGCTGTGCTGTATATATCACCGAAATCCTCGTTGAGGAAGCTCGACAGCGTGGTAATGGCCATTGCCCGCACCTGGCTTTTCTTATCGGTGGAGGCTACGCGGCGCAGCTCTTTGCGGACGGCGTTGCCCTCAGCACCCTTGTAGCGTCGGAAGCCTTCGGCCGCGGCCTGGCGCACGGCCCAGAAGTTGTCGTTCATGGCGTTGCGCATCATTCCACTCACCGCCAGGTCGCCGATTTTGCTGTGGAGCTGGTCGATGGCTTCGTACTTCTGCAGGTAGTTGCGGGCGTGGTAGTACTGAAACAGCAACTCGTCCTGGGTGCGCTCTTCCTCTATCTTCGCCAGCAACTGCCCTTCGGCATCAAACTTTACTAGGTTGGGGCGCTGGGAGGCCGGCAGCGTAAACATCTGGTTGGCCTTGGTGACGACGATTTTGTAGTCGGTAGGCTGGCTCTGGTTACCGGTCCACACGGAAACGGTGACGGGCAGGCGGTAAATCGGGGTGAAGGTGGAGTCCTGCATCTGCTCCACACGCAGGTTTATCTGCCCGTTGATGTAGGTGTGGGAAATGTGCAGCTCCGGGTGGCCGCGCTGCAGAAACCACTGGTCGAAAAACCACATTAGGTCTTCGCCAGTAGTTTCCTCGAAGGCAATCCGCAGCTTGGCCAGCTCGGAGGCGGAAAACTTGTTCTGGGTCAGATACCGGTTCAAGGACGCGAAAAAAGCTTCGTCGCCGACGTACTTGCGCAGCATGTGCAGCACCCGGCCACCCTTGTCATAGGAATGCCGGTCAAACATATCCTCGCGAGTGGCATAGTGGTAGCGAACCAGCGGCTCCCGTTTGCTTTCAGCCTCGGTGAGGTAATTGGCAAGCTTCTGCTGCTGCACCAGCGCCGCGGCGTCGGCCCCGTACTTGTGCTCGGCCCACAGCAGCTCCGAGTAATCGGCAAACGACTCGTTTAGCGGCAAATTCGACCACGACTCGCTCGTCACGTAGTCGCCAAACCAGTGGTGGAACAGCTCGTGGGCAATGGTGCCCTCCGCCACGTAGCTCTGGTCGAGCAGGTCGCGCTTGGTAAGCTGGGCCCACTCCTGCCGGATGGTGACGGCCGTCGTGTTTTCCATGGCCCCCGAAACAAAGTCCCGGACGGCTATCTGCGAGTATTTCTCCCAGGGAAACTCCACGCCCAGCTTTTTGGAGAAAAAGTCCAGCATGGCCGGTGTGTTGCCAAATACGGCCCGGGCAGTTTCCTGGAATTTAGGCTCCACGTAGTAGTCGACGGTTTTGCCGCGCCAAGTGTCGTTGACGACGGCAAACTCGCCCACGGCCATCATAGTCAGGTAGGGCGCGGCAGGCAGGCTCTGCTTCCACACATCGGTGCGGGTGCCATCGGCGTTTTTCTTCGAGGAAATCAGCAGGCCGTTGGACAGCGTCTTGTATTGCGCGTCCACCGTCATGGCAATTTCCTGGGTCATGCGCTGGTTGGGCTTATCAATGGTCGGAAACCAACAGGAGTTGGCCTCCGTCTCGCCTTGGGTCCAGAGCTGCTTGGGCTTGCTTTTGTCGGTGCCCAGCGGATTGATGAAGTACAGTCCTTTGCTGCTGGTAATGGCTGCGCTGCCCCCGGCTTCCAGCTCGTTGGGCTTGGCCACGTAGCTGATGCGTACCTGGTACTGCTCGTTGCGGACGTAGGTCCGGTCGAGAGTGATAGTCAGCTTACGCTTGTCGTAGGTGTAATTGAGGTTTTTCTCCTTGCCCCCGGTTACGGAGCGCACACTTTTCACATCGAAGCCCTTGGCGTCCAGCACCAGCTGGCTTTGCGGGTAGAAGTGCGGCCGGACGGTAAGCAGGGCGTTGCCGATAAGCCATTGCTTGGCCCAGTCAAACTTCACATCCAGCTTGGTATCGACTAAATCGGTAACGATGGTGGCGGCGGGCTGCACTGGATTGGTGGGCGGCAGCCACGAGGGTACGATGATGGAGCTGGTAGCAGATAGGGAAGATGCGGGTTCATCAACGGGGGCACTTTTCTTATGGGCCGCCGCTTTTTGCGACGCGGGCTTGGCAGACTTAACTACCTGAGCCGAAGCCGTTAGGTGGCACGTAAGGACCAGGCCAAGAACGCCGAGGACCGAATATTTCATGCAAAGAAGCAATAGTAGATTGAAGGCTCAAGTTCCGAAAATATTTCAGATTTGGCCTATCTTTAAGCCCTTTTCCGCCCACCCTGCCCCTATTCAGCATGCTACAGGTACGCACCGCCCCCGACCAGACCTGGGATATCGGGTATCAGCCCAAGGGCGCCATTGAAGTCAACGGAGAGCCTTTTACCTGGGACCTTGCCGCGCTAGGTCAGGGCCGCTACCACGTTCTGCTGGAGGGCCGCTCCTATTCCGCAGAGGTCGTCGGAGCCGACTACACGGCCAAGACGTTCCTGCTCAAAGTCAATGGCCAGCGGCTGGAGCTACAGGCCAAGGACCGGTTTGACCTGCTCCTTGACAAGCTGGGCATGAGCAATGCCACGGCCAGCAAAGTCAACGAGCTCAAAGCCCCGATGCCCGGCCTTATCGTTGATATCCGGGTGACGCCCGGCCAGGAAGTGCAGAAAGGCGACCCGCTGCTGGTACTGGAAGCCATGAAGATGGAAAACATCCTGAAGGCCCCGACCGACGGCACTGTGGGCGCCATTAAGGTAAATCTGCGTGACAACGTCACCAAAGGCCAGGTTCTCGTACAGTTTAGCTAATTCATAAGCTGCGGTCCGGCCCAACGAGTGGCTCCCATTCCTTTCGCGCCCAGCTCCGCAGCATCACCCTTCACGTTTAATCCCCACCCTCTTTGAAATACAATCGAATTCTGCTGAAGCTGAGCGGCGAGGCCCTGATGGGCCAGCAGCAGTATGGTATCGATGCCGAGCGTCTGATGCAGTATGCTTCCGAAATCAAGACGGCCGTGGCTACCGGCGTACAGGTGGCCGTCGTTATTGGGGGCGGCAACATTTACCGGGGCGTGCAGGCCGAAGCCTTCGGCCTGGACCGCGTGCAGGGCGACTATATGGGCATGCTGGCAACGGTTATCAACTCTATGGCTCTGCAGAGCGCGCTGGAAAAGCTGGACGTCAGCACCCGGCTGCTCTCGGGCCTCACCATTCAGCGAGTGTGCGAGCCCTACATCCGGCGGCGCGCCGTGCGCCATCTCGAAAAGGGCCGCGTGGTCATCTTCGGCGCCGGTATTGGCTCACCGTATTTCACTACCGACTCGGCCGCGTCGTTGCGGGCCATCGAGATTGAGGCCGACGTAGTGTTGAAAGGCACCCGCGTCGACGGCATCTACACCTCGGACCCAGAGAAGAATCCGGACGCGGAGAAATTCTCCGAAATCACCTTCGACCAGGTAATCGAGAAAAATCTTAACGTGATGGACATGACGGCCTTCACGTTGTGCAAGGAAAACAACCTGCCCATCATCGTATTCGACATGAATACGGCCGGCAACTTAGAGCGGCTCCTCGCCGGGGAACACCTGGGCACGCTGGTTAGCATGGGCGGCGACAGCAGCCGCTCGCGCCGTACGCCGGCCCAACTGGACCCTAAGCACAGCGCCTTGCAGCCGTTAGTGGGCAACCAGCCCGAGCAAGCCTAACAAATCTTAAGGCCGGGCTTTGAATGTTAGATCGGATATTCAAAACTTGGCTGCAGCAATACTTGACCCTCAACCTTTAATATTTCAAAAGTGGACGAAGAAATCCAGTTTTACCTGAGCGAAGCCGAAGAATCGATGAGCAAGTCTCTGCAGCACACCGGTCTGGAGTTGAGCCGCATTCGGGCTGGCAAGGCCTCGCCTGCCATGCTGGACAGCCTACGGGTAGATTATTACGGCACGCCCACCGCTATTTCGCAGGTTGCCAACATCTCGACGCCCGACGCGCGCACCCTCTTTATCAAGCCCTGGGAGAAGAACATCATTGCCGAGGTGGTGAAAGCCATCAAAAACAGTGATCTGGGCCTGAACCCGCAGTCGGATGCCGAGGGCGTGCGCCTGAACATCCCGCCCATGACCCAGGAGCGCCGCCGCGACTTGGTGAAGCAGGTGAAAAGTGAAACCGAGTCGGGTAAAGTCCGCATCCGCGGCATCCGCAAAGACGTGAACGAGTCGTTGCGCAAGCTGCTCAAAGACGGCGCCGCTGAAGATTCTATCAAGGATGCCGAAGCCAAAGTGCAGAAAGTAACCGACAGCTACATCAGCAAGGTGGATGAGCTGATGAGCAAGAAAGAAGCAGAAATCATGACCATTTGATTTCCGCCATTAGGCCGTCCAGGCTCGCAATTCGCCCGGTTCGTTGCTGATGATTGGTAAAGCAGAAAGCCCCGACGCTAATCACGTCGGGGCTTTCTGTTATGGTGAAGTGGGTTTATTCGCTCCAGTACGACTCCTGAACGATTCGCGCCTCTACCGGCGCCGGCACCAGGTAGCGGATAGATTTGCCGGCCCGGATACACTCCCGGATGAAGCTGGCCGAAATGTCCAGCAACGGCGCATCGGCTACTACCCGCACGCCGGGGTGGGCATTTACGTCGGTGGCATCTACGCCGGGGCGCGGGTACACATACACTTCGTGCTCAGCCAGAATTCGGTCGGCCTGCTTCCAGCGAGGCAACCCCGGTAGATTGTCCTCGCCCATCAGCAACACGAAACGGTGGTCGGGGTAGCGGCGCACCAACTCATCGAGCGTATCGATGGTGTAGCTAGGCTTGGGCATGTCGAACTCGATATCCAGGGCGCGCAACCTTTCATTGTGCGCAATGGCCAGCTGGACCAGCTCGAAGCGCTTCTGCTCGGCCAGCATTTCTTGCCCGACTTTGAACGGGCTTTGCGGCGACACCACCAGCCACACCGCGTCCAGATCGGTGTGGGTGGCCATGAAGTGCGCCAAGATGAGGTGGCCAGTATGAATGGGATTGTAGGAGCCGAACAGCAGACCTACTTTGGTAACGTGACTCACAGAATAGCCGACTCGGCGGTAATGAAGTCGCGGACTAGCTTCTCGGCCTGCTCAGTGGCGTGGTCGAGGTCATCGTTGACGACGGTAACGTCGAAGCGGTCCTCAAAGGTCAGTTCGAAATTGGCCTTGTAGATCCGGGCGGAGATGCTGGCAGCCGAGTCGGTGGCGCGGGTGCGCAGGCGCTCCTCCAGAATTTCCAGGGAAGGCGGTTTCACGAAGACGGCCAAGGCGCGGTCTTTATAGAACTCCTTAATGCTGAGGCCGCCTTTCACGTCCACGTCCAGTACGGCGTGCTTGCCGCTTTCCCAGATCCGCTCGATTTCGGCTTTTAGGGTACCATAAAAGGCCCCTTCGTACACTTCTTCCCACTCCACGAAGGCATCATGGCGAATCTTCTCCTGGAATTCCTGGACGGAAATGAAGTAGTAGTCCTTCCCGTTGGCTTCGGTGCGGCCGCGCTTATCACGCGTACAGGCCGAAATGGAGAAGTTCAACTCCGGAATCCGCGCCAGCAGCCGGTGGACGATAGTAGTCTTGCCGGCACCGGAAGGAGCCGAAAAAGCGATAATTTTACCCTGCATGGGGCAAAATTAGGCCATTTCTGCTTGAAGACGCGCTAAAATAGTTTGCGGCAACGCCGTAGGGGCGCCTTTGCGGCCAACTTTCTCGGCGACGAAGTCGACGAAGATGCGCTGCTTATCAATGCTGTCGAAGCACGGGGAGCAGTCTTGGGCGTGGTCGATGAAGTAGGATTCATCTTCCGCGCTGGGCTCCTGGCCCACGATGATTTGGTCGAGGATTGTGTTCACGCGTTCACAGTCAGCCCCTTCGGGAGAAGAAGCGTTCTGGTTGGTTGATGTAGTAGCGGTGTTTTCCATAGCCGGGCCGGTTTGCTTTTTTTAGTCGTTGTCGTCGTCAACATCAGAGCCATCGGTATCGTTACCGTAGCCCATTGATTTTGCGTATTTTTCTAGTTTGTCCTTCAAAAAGTTGCGGGCCCGGTGCAGGCGGGAGCGAACGGTACCGATGGGAATGTCCAGCACTTTGGCCATTTCCTCGTAGGTGAATCCTTCTAGATCACAGAGGATGATGACGGTGCGAAAATCCACCGGCAGCGAGTTCAGGGCGCTGGCTACTTCGTCGCCGATGAGGTCGCGCACGGACTGCTGCCGCATGTCCGAGGATGTGCTGCCGGCGTCGCCGTCGGCTTCTACGTCTTCGGTATTGTAGTAGCCCTCAATCTCGCTGTAGTCGACTTTAGCAGGCTGCTTGCTTTTTTTCCGAAAGTCGTTGATGAACGAATTTTTCAGGATGCGAAACAGCCACGCTTTGGCGTTGGTTCCCTGCTCGAAGTACTCAAAGAACCGATAGGCCTTCAGGTAAGTCTCCTGCACGAGGTCATTGGCATCGTCTTCATCAAGGGTAAGGCGGAAGGCAAAGTTGTACAAAGAGTCGAGCACGGGCATCAGTTCGGCCTGAAACCGGCGGTCTTTTTCTTCTTTGCTCAACTTAGGAACCCGTTCGGGAGAGTCGCTCATGGACGCTGAAAATTTCGGCTGCGGTTGAATAAAAAAACTGCGGCCGTGTAAACAAATGTACCGATTATACCAATTCGCTCAAGCAGAAGCTAACGCCTTATGCTGACTACGGCGCTCGGTAGCCACTACGAGAAAACCGTATAGAAATACGAAAAGGTTGAACCCGATCTGTATTTCCAGCAGCGAATCGACCAGCATTGCCGTACCCAGTATAAGCAGGAAATGCCATACGTACGGATTGCGACGCTGACTAGGTTGCGCCAAAGGCCCCAACAGCACGAGCAGCCACAGAAATAAACCCGTAATTCCCCCGCTAACTAGGTAGTGCAGATACTGATTATGAATCATTGCCCGATTTTCGGGGCGGATGCCGAAATCCTGGTACGCGTACTGTTCCATCATGGCATCGTAGGCATCCGCGTCGCCGACGCCTAGCCAGGGATGGTTGCCGGCAATGGCCCGGACGGTTTCCCAGGCTGCCAGGCGCTTGGCCAGGGACAGGTCGTTCAGGTCGTGGCCCATGCGAAACTCGTCGATATCGAAGCGCGTGCTCCAGACGCGCTGGTGCACCGAATCTAAGTACTGGTAGGCCAGCCAGGGGACAATAGCCAGCACCAGCACCAACGCCAGTCCGATCAAAAACCGGCGCTTTACGACCAGGAAGTAGACAGCATTCCCGACTAGCGCGGCATAGAACACCAGCAGGCCGGTACGGTAAGCCAGCAGGTGCAGCACCAGCGCCGCCACCGCCGATGCGCCCAGCAGCACCCAGCGCCAAGCCGGCGTGGCCCAGGCGCTGCGCCGTAGCAGCAGACCAAAGTAAAAGGCCAGCGCCAGCATAATGCCGAAGTGAATGTGAAAAATACGGGTCACGGAAGGCATGTTCTGCCCCACCCGAATCAGCTCCATAGCCTGGTCGGGGTCCAGCAGGTAGCGGCCCACGGTGGCGGCCCCAATCAGCGCGACACCCAGCACGAACAGCCTCCCAACCCCGAACCGCTGGCGGCTGCTCAGCGGCACAGCCAGCGCAAAGGCCAGCGGCACGCCAATCAGCGGCAGCTGGCGGTACAGCTCGTGCCGCCACGTTACCCAAGCCGAGGTGTAGAGGCC
>Ga0247729_10000037_pt1 | contig 65673 bp, 75 predicted proteins | sample UWRJL133311R2_FD_180958 | JGI IMG/M metagenome (GOLD analysis project Ga0247729, IMG submission 180958) | Plant litter microbial communities from Arlington Agricultural Research Station in Wisconsin, United States - UWRJ-L133-311R-2 | ecosystem: Environmental > Terrestrial > Plant litter >... | reverse complement strand
CTCCCGCTACTCCGCTCTTGTTTGGACCGATGACAAAGCGTGTGTACTGGAATGCTCTCAGCATAACTTACGGCTCTACGCTAATTTTCAGGTAGCCTAAAATGCCCCGTTCACCTTCCGACCGTTTCGCTGAACCAATTTCGAACGTATCAGCTCGCTACCCATGCCCTTGAGACATTCCCTCTACCTGCGCTTGAGGACCTTGCCGTGCCTGCTGACGCTGGGGTTGGCCCTGTTTGGCCTCGGATGCCAGCGTCAGGTTCCCGCGGCCGCCTTCTGGCAGTCCCCGGTCAAGCACCGGGCCGGCATTATTTGCCTGGACAACACCCTGCACCTGACAACCCGCGAAGCCGTCATCGACTCCGTGGCGTTGGTCCGGGGCATCCTCGATTTCCTCCTGGCCGAGCCGGATACTCGGTTGCTGTTCGTGGTGTACTTCAACGGCGTGGGGCCCAAAGACATCACGGACGCCCGCGTGGCGGGGCTTCGTCTGAAGAACCTGCTGGTGAAGCAGGGATACCCGGACGCGCGCATCGACTACACGGACCGGTTTTACCGGCCCCGCAACGGCGTAGCGCGGTACCCCTATCGAAAAGTTGACTTGGTGGTAACCAAGAAATAACGCTCCTTTCATTGTTCCGACCCTTTGGCTGAACTGAGGCTATCGTCGAAACTAGTGAATCCAGACCTTTCTCACACGCCCGTGGCCGTTAAACTCAATCCGCATGAAAATCGGGTCTAAGTAGCGCCATCCAACTCTATATACCATCAGCGTGTCAGGCTGCGCATTTTGGCGGTGCCATTTATTGAAACTCTCTGGATTCTGCTTCAGAAAGGCTTCCGTGCTCATGAGTTCATCATTGAGCGAGTCAGGCAAGGGCACGTCGTCGGGCACCACCCACTGGATACCATCTCTTTCGGCCAGGCCAAGGAGGAATAATACCTGGGCGCGAGACATGCCCACATGGAGATAGTATGTCATGACATGATCCACCATCCTTTCGCGGGGATTTTCGGTACCGGGTATGCCAATGTCTACTTTATCGCTGCGCAGCAGTTGGCTGGTGGCGAGCCAGAGTTGCTGGTCGAATGGCCTATTGTATTGCTGGCGAGGGTCACCACCAAGGAACACTCCTAGCACTATCACCGTCAAAAGAGTCAGGATGCCGCCCCCTACGATAAGCACACCTAATACCAATCCCGATGGGTTATCATACATAGCACCAAAATTACCCTCGTTTGAGCAATTGGGACCGTTTGGCCGAACTCAATCTGCTTGCTTAGGCCGTAGGGCCATCAAATGATGCTGCCCAAGCGAGCTTTGTGATAATCCACTGGCACGGAATCTAAGCGAATGACTTGGTGGTGAGAAGCGGAATCGGTTAAATAGAGCCAAAAGGTTCCTGTTAGGGGCTGCTTGAGGATGGGCAGGACGATTCGCGCGGGGGTCTGGCACTGGACGCGGTGCACGTCGGGAGAGTAGTCGCACCGACTGAAGGTGCCAGGAGAGTCGTCGCGCCGGTTGAAGGGGCCACTGATTACGGGTAGGGTACCCGACGCGAGCACTTGACGGGGATGCACCCAGAAGCGGTAGCCAACGGAATCGAGCCGGTTGTAGACCACGTCCCGGGTATGAACGTCGAGTTCCAGTTGGTACCGCTTGTCTGTGCTGAGTTCCCAGCCCACCAACGGCAAGGGCAGGTAAAGCCCTGGGCGCACCAGTGTGATTTGCACGAAGGGCCGCGAACTCCCCTTCTCCGTCAGCTGTCAAAAGTCCCACCGCTTGGTTTCCCGAAAGGCCAAGCAACTGCTGAGCAAGCACAAAGGCAGTAACAGCAGCGAGTATAAGCTGAGTGGTCTCTTCACGGGGAGATGATAAGGGAGGGATGAAGAGACATAACTACGCTCGTTTCAGTGAACAGCTGCTAGTGGGAGTTGGCGAGCCCTGCGCATGCCCTTCACCGCCCAGCTTGCGTTCAGTAAACTGGTTCACTTAACTACGTACAGAAAACCGGGCCTTAAGATGAGTTTCGTAAACTCTGCCAAGGGAGGATTGCCTGGCTCAGATTATGCAGCCGGGGCCTTCGCCGTACCAGTGATGAGCCGCTCATCCGCGGGGCCTCTCGGCCCATACCACGGTGCCCAGCCGGTCGCAGCAGGCACCTAGTGCGGGGCCTTGCACTCGTTTCCCGGACTGCTACGCCAAGGCCCCGGCAGCCGCCCCCCCACTGCGGCCAGCCCCGCGCCTCTGGCACAAAAGTGGCTGGCCCCGACGGATTTCTACCTCTTCACCCCCACTGGGTTTGCGCTCACTTCGACCAACCTACTCTAGGTTCTTTTCGATGAATGTCCGTAGAATCGCCTCCTGCGTGATGTCGTAGATGGTGCCCTTGGGGTATTTGATCGTGAGCACCCCGGTGGCCTTGCTGAAGCCGAACACGTAGCCATACTGGTTACCGCTCCCCGTGCCGACCACGCCGCCCGGTGTGAGGCTGAGGCGCTTAATTTTGCTCAGGGCTTTCTTGTACACTACGTCTTTGCTGCAAGCCTCACCTAGGGCCTGATAGACTTGGTTGATGAGCGAAGCCGGGCTTATCCCAGCCGCGATGGTCTGGTTCACCCAGGCATCGGAGTAGCTCACGGGAATTTTTACGCCACACTCTTTTTGCAAGCCGTAGTACCGGTAGAGGACGGCATCGCTCGCGTTGGCCTCGGCGGGCTGCTTGAGCTTATAGTCCAGGTAATATTTCTCGTTAGCCAGGGTCTCGTGGCCGCGTTCGGGCTCTTGCGGAGCGGCATCCTGGGCGTGGGCCGTGGCGGTGGCGAAAAAAGCAAGCGCCCCTAAAGCAGCAGTCGGCAAAAATGGTTTCTTCATAATAAGGTAAAAATGAGGGGCGGGGGTGATGAGAAGGGAGTCGGCTGTTAGCTACGGTGGGCTAGAACAAAGGTTGAGGGGCCCACTTAGGCTGGACAGTTTAGGAGAGCATCAAAAAGCGTGGGGCAGGCGGGGTGAGTAGCTTTTCCGGTTACCTTGGGAAGCCATACTTATCGGTGAAGGCCACTACACCTATTAGGCTTGGGGATGATAGCCCGGCAAGCAGGAGCAGTGCCCGGGCTACCGCTAAGGGGTAGGCTCAGCGAAACGATCCGAAGTTAGACGCGCTTCGGTCAATCAAAGGAGGGGTTCGGCAAATTGCTGGTCGATGAGTTGCCGGGCCCGCCGGAGCCGGACGCCGATTTCAGGCTGCGGGTAGAGCCGGGCTTGTAGGTACTGGAGTTGCTGCTGGCAATAGGTCATGCGCGGGCGGCGGGAGGCCAGCGTTTCATGGGGCAAGGCAGCAAAAAGCCCCGCTGGGTGGGCGGGGCTAGTTGGAAAAGGCTACGCCACCTTCCGCCGACGCCAGAACGCCAGTACCACGCCGGCCCCCAGCAGGCCGGCCGCCAGCGGCAGCTGGGCCAGGGCATCGGGGCCGGGGGCGGGGCGGCGCTCCAGGGCCTCGAGGCGGGTGCGCAGGACGTTGATTTCGGCGGCCTGGGCGCGGGTGCGCGCTTCCAGGGCCTGCACGCCGGCCAGCGCCACCCCGTCGGCGTCGACGGTGCCGATGCTCACGCTGTCGGCGCCCAGGCCGAAGGCCTTGCGGAAGTCCTGGGCCATGGGGCCGAGGTGGCGCACCGAGGGCGCGTCGGCCTTGTAGCTCCAGCGCGTGATGGGCACCCGGCGCAGGCGGCGCAACACGTCTTCGCCCGACACGGCCTCGAACCGGTGCTTCTTGTGGCGGTCGGAAGAATTGGTCCAGGTGCCGCCGTTGCTCAGGGACGCCCCGGTGGAGGTGGCAATCAGCGTCACGTTCCCGTTTTGCCCCCAGTCGGTGGGTTGGCCGCCGCCCGAAGCCGGCAGGATGCTCACGCCGCGCGTGGGGTCGTACGAATCGGTGCCGCTGCCGCCGGTCACGACGCGGAAGCCGCCCGTCACGCGCCAGTTGGCCGAGTGATTGACGGGCGCGCGGAAGAGGCCGACCGCCGAGCGGTCGGCGAAGACGAAGCTGCCCTGGCGGGCATTGGTGTGGGCCCCGTAGCCCAGCGCGACGGAAGCGGCCCCGCTGGCGGTGCACTCGTAGCCATAGGCGAACGCCGAGGTTTGCGCGGCCGAGCTGCCGTAGCCAGCCGCCAGGGAGTAATCGCCAAGGGCGCGGCAGGCGTAGCCGAAGGCAGCCGAGTAGTTGCCGGTGTTGGCGTCGTCCCACCAGGTACTGGCTGTGGCGCCGTTCGTCGCCGCGGGCAAGCCCAAGGAGTTCGCGAAGTTGTCCACGGTGCCCGCCCGAAAGGCCCCTTTGGCCGGGTACCACAGCAGGCGGGTGCCGGCCCCCTGCACGGGAATGGTGCCCGTGCCGAAGGTGCCCGTCGAGAGCACGCCGTTGTTGTGGTTCACGTCGAGGCCGGCGCGGGGGGTGGTGATGCCGATGCCCACGCCGCTGGTTTGGGCCTGCGCGGTCAGGGAAGCGGCGGCCAGCAGCAGGAGCGCCGCGGCGGTGTGGCGAAGCGGGGGAAAGTGGCTCATCCTAAGAGCGTGTTTGGGAATTGGATAGGGGTACAAAAAAAGCGAGTCAGTAAGTTGCCGGGGGAGTTCCAAGGCTCCTTCCGACTTATGGTTGACGGCTATCAACCCCTTACTGACTCGCAGTGGCAAGTTATTCAGTTGCTGCTACCCACGCAACGGCGGCGGTGCTTGTGTGTTTGCGCCACGTGTTCAACGCGTTGCTCTACGTGTGCCGCACGGGGTGCCAATGGCGGGCGCTGCCGTCGCAGTTTCCGCCCTGGACGGCGGTGTACTATTACTGCTACCGCTGGTAGCGTCTGGGCCTGTGGCAGCAGCTCAACACGGTGGTCAATGCCCTGGACCGGGGCGCGCACGGCCGCGAGCTGACCCCGGCACTGGCCTGCCTGGACAGCCAGCGCGTCAAGCTGGCCTCGCGCATCTACGAACACCGCGGCCTGGAGGCGCACAAGCTCGTCAACGGCCGCAAACGCCAGATTCTAACCGATTCGGGCGGGCGCCTCTGGGCCGCGCACGTGCACGCGGCTCACCGCCACGACAGCACCGGCGCGCTGGCCTTGCGGCCGCCCCGCCCCTGGTGGGCACGGCGCCTACAACTTGTGCTCACCGATGCAGCCTACCGCGGGCGCTTCGCTTAGCACCTGCTGGGTTTGGGGCTGGTCCAGCAAATCAGTAGTCGGCCGCCCATGCAGCGCGGCTTCGTGCCGCTGGCCCGGCGCTGGGTCGTCGAGCGCACCTTCGCCTGGCTGGCCTGCTTTCGCCGTGTAGTCGTCGACTACGAATTCACCCCCGCCAGCCACGTCACCTGGCTATTGCTGGCCAACATCACTATGTGTCTCAATCGCGCTTGAATTTCCAAACACGCTCTAAGCAGACAACACGTAGCGGCCGGGTCACGCCCCGCCGCGTTTGCAAAGGTAGGCCCGGAGTGGGGTCGTGGCTACGCCTCCCCTTTCTTTGCTCGGGGCTTGCGGGGTGGCCTGGGGGGGCGGCTCGGGTGTAGCAGGCTTGGGCTTACGAGGCACGTCGGGCAGCAGCACCCAGGAGGCAAAAGATAATCCGTCGAATGTCCGTGTTCATCCCAAAGGGCTAGGTTATCTACAAAAGTGGTTCAGCCAAACGGTCCGAAATGCAAACGAGGGTAAATTTATTCAGCCAAAAGAAGGTTATGTCTCCACTCACTATCCATCAGCCCGCACCTTGCCATGAAAGCTGGGATGCCATGACGCCCACGGACGTGGGCCGTCACTGCGCCGCCTGTCAAACGCAAGTCGTCGACTTTACCCGCATGACGGATGGGGAAGTAATCGCCTTTTTGCGCCAGACCACCCCCGGGAGCCGGTGTGGTCGGTTTCGGGAAGACCAGGTGGGCCGGCCGTTATTCGCGGCCGCGACGCCCGTGACCGGATGGCGGCGATGGGCGGGGGCGGCGGTGCTACTGCTCGGGTCGGCGTTTGGACTGAAGGGACGTGCACAGGGGCAGGAGCCGGGGCCGAACACAAGGGCAATGGCTCCTACTGCAACCCATCCTACGGGTTCCGACAGGTTGTTTCTCGTGCAAGGAGTTGTGCGCAACCGGTGGGGGATTCGCAAAGAAGGGGTGCGGGTGCGCATGGGCAGCATTCGGGATACGACTAATGCCCAGGGGCACTTTCGGCTTTTACTCCCTAAAAGCAGCCTTAGAAACCTTCGTTATATCGTACTGAACTACCAGAATCCGCACAATGAAGAGCGCCACCTGACGGCGAAGGCAACTTTTGACTCCACCCGTACTAAGCCCTATCACATTACGCTGAAGGAAGCGCCGGCCATCCGGCTCCCGGGGTTTTACTAGGCACCGCCGCTAACCACAGTTCACGGAAACGGTCCGAATGCTAGCATGAAGGTCTGTCACGGGTTAGATTACTTGTAGCTGCTTCTCGCGACGTAACGGTCGTAAAAAGCGCCGGTTCCCTTGGCGTCTAGTCGTCCGACAACTACTTCCGCCGAGTTGGTGCTTAGGTCCAAGTCGGGGCGCAGAGAAACGTGCTCTCGCGCTCCAACGGGCAGGTCTGGTAGTTCGTCCTGCTGGAGGTCGGCTAGTCGGAGCAAGAACCGAGCAAACGATCGAAGGCCCTCCGAGTCACCGTGAATCAAGATGGTTTGCCAACTCTCGGTTCCGCCTTCCTCTTCATCGTTGCCAACAAAAAGATCCAAATGGCCTGTGATTTCTGATTGATATGGCTTCACTGAGTTCAGGGAAAGGGTTCGAAAAGTCAACGCATGGTTTTATGGTACGGGAAGGACGGCCGTCGCGTAAGGAGCGACCTCCTGCCAGCCCAAGCGCAAGTATAGCGCGCGACCGGCCTCGGTGGCCACGAGCAGACGATCCGACACGCCAGCCTGGGCAGCTACGGCCTCCAACGCGCCCATCAGGTGCGTGGCGAGTCCCCGGCGGCGGTGGGCCGGCTCCGTTTCAATCCGGTCGAAGATCGCCGTTCCCCGGTGCAGCAGCACCCGTCCCCTCGCCGCCGTTTGCCCCATAGCATCAAACAAGCAAAGCACCGACGCCCCGTGTTTGGGGCAGGCCTGCAGCGCATAGCCGGCCGGCAACGGGACGGCCAAGGTGTGGGCGGCGGGGCCGACCATCAGGTACCGCGGCGCTTCCAGCTGCCACTGCGCGGGCAACGCCCGCCGCAGCTGCGGCGGCGCCACGGTGGCCTTGAGGAAAACGAAGGGCGCGTGGATGCCGGCGGCGCAGGCTTGCAGGGCGGGTCCGGCATCCACAAATACGTGCCGGCGCACTTGCGTGGGCCAACCCACTTCGACGACCAAGCCCCCGCCGCAAGCCCGGGGCAACGGTAGGCCGCGGGCCAGGCTCCAGCCGGTCAACCAGCGCTCCAGTAACGGCAAATCGAGTGTCACCATGCCCGAAAGAAAGGGTTCAACAAAATGGTCGTTTCTCTAGATTAACATACTGCGAAAGAGCCTGCTGCCATATTATCGAGCCAGTGTCTTTTGGTCGGTTAGTTTATGCTGTGCGTCCTTGTAGTGGTGAGGGAATAAATTAAAGATAAGCAGGATGACTGTTCGATAAATGCCTAGTGCACACCACATGAATTCACTGGCAATCGGTTCGCACCAGCGAGAACAGCATGGCGTCGCGTTGGCTATCGCCCAGTCGTAGGCGCTGGCGCAATAGGCCTTCCTGCATGGCGCCAGCGGCCAATGCCGCGCGCTGACTGGCTACGTTTTCGGGCAAGGTCAGCATTTCAAGCCGCTGCACCTGCGGCAGGTCCGCAAAGACCGCCTGGGCTAAGTGGCGTATTGCCCCGCGGGCGAGTCCTCGCCGCTGGCGCGCAGGGTGCACCCAATACCCCAGGTTGTAGCAGCCATGCGCCCGGTTAGGCTGGTTTAGCCCAATGCCACCGCATAATTCCCCGGTATCCGCATCCATTAGTGCGAAGGTGAAGGCCGAGCCGTCCCGCCAACCGGCTTCACATTGGGCAATGAAGCGTTCGCTGTCAGCCAACGAATAGGCCGGATGACACCAGGGCGCAAACCGACTGAAATCCGGCGAACAAGCGGCGCGCGCCGCTTCCAGCAGTTGGGAAGCGAAGGTCGGTTCGTATTTCCGTAGCGCAAAGGCTGGTGTAAGAATTTCGGTTCTGAGCATGAAAGGGGGGGTAGACGCGGCGCGCTTACTGCGGGCCATGGCAAAGAGTCGGCAAGTTGCATCCCGTTCGAGCGCGGCGGCAAACTGCCGACCGTAATGGTATGCCCCCGCTACCATGGGAACGCCCAAGGCAGTGAAAGCGAAGCGAGCACATTCATCCTTTTGCTAACAGAACCCCAGAGCGCGCTGGCCGCCGCCCGTCGTGCGCCGCGCCGCCTGCGCGCACAAGGGCCTGAACACGCAGGCGGCGGTCGAAGGAATTCCGGTTGCTTGGCCTAGTGCTGCAGGTAGCGCTTCACCACCCCAATGGGGGTAATCAGGGTATGCTTTTTCCCGGAAGGTTCGCTGAGCGTAAACGACAGCAGGCCCAGTACCCGGCCCTGTTTATCCACCACCGGGCAGCCGCTGAAACCGCTGAGTTGCGGCGATTCGTCCTGGGCCAGCAGGTATTCGGTTTCCGAAGTGTCCTCCACGCGCACCGGGTAGCGGTTCTGGGTGCAGTCGGCCTCGGCGTAGGGGCAGCCGATGAGGTACACTTCCTCGCCTTTGGCCGGCGCGGTATAGCGCGGCGTGAGGGCGTGGTAGCGGCTCCTCTTCCCCCGGATGCTGAATATCAACGCGTCGCTTGCATCGGCGTCCCCCGCATTCAGCAATTGGTCGAGCCGCACCGTATCGGTGGCCCGCTGGCGGGCGAACAGCTTCCAAGACACCAGCTCGTTGTTTACCTGCGAGCGTTTCTTGGTGGGCTCAATGCCGCCATCGGCCCCGAGCAGGTGGTTGGCCGTGAGGGCGTATTGGCGCGGCCCCACCTGCACCAGAAACGCGCTGGCCCCGTCCAGGTGCTGCCCGTCAACGAAAGTGGCCCCGTTGGCGAGCAGCACCTGCGGCGACCGGGCAAATGGCTCGGCCATCCAGTTCTTGACCGGTGGCGCATCGGCTGTCGCCGTCGGTTGCGACGACTGCCCGTGACAGGCGGCCAAGCTGAGCACGGTGCTGCCCGCCAGCAGCCGAAGGGTCGTGGTGCGATAAAGTTGCTTCATCAAGGAGTGAAATGGGAAGGAGAAAGGAACCGGAACGGCCGGCAGCACAGTGGAGCGGGCACCGCGCAACTAGCGGTGGAATTGCCAGGCAATCTGGGCCAGGGCGGCGGGGTCCGACACGGCGCTGACCACGGGCTGTAGGGCCTGGTGGCCGTTGTCATCGATCCCAGGGCCGGTGCTGAAGGTCATGGCGGTTGGCAACTGCGGCTGCTTGTCAAACAACGTTTCGTAGAGCAACACTGAGGCCATAAAAACGCCGTCGTTGAGCAGGTGCTGGGTATTGTCGCCGTAGCGCAGGTTGTCATGGCCGGCCACACGGTAATGGTAGCCGTGGCCGCCTTCGTAGGCGGCCTTCACGGCGTCGCCCACCCGGAACAGGCCGGCATTGGGTAGTGGGCGTAGGGCCGCCCGCGTGTGTTGCCGCATCAGAGTGTGGTCGGCCGCGAAGCTCGCTGGGTCTTCCGGGTAGGGGTCGTAAGACGCCAGCTGGTAGACGTACACGGCGGCCCCGGGGCTGTGGCGGCGCACTTGGTCGGTCCAGAGCTTGAGGTTGGCGGTGTACCGGGCGGCGCTGTCGACCACCACCGGCGTTTGCTCCTGCAGCACCACGTAGTCGAAGTAGTTGCCGTCGGGTTCCGTCCGGGCAAACAGGTCTTCGGCCTCTTCCCGGTCGGCCTGGTAAATATCGCGCAACGAAACGCCCATTTCCAGCAGCAGCTCGCCGTTCATCGGCACCTTGTTATACACGCATAACTCTCGGAACTGCTCCGGAATACTGGCGTAGTACGCGGTGTGACTATTGCCAACGAACAGGATGCGCGGGGTGCCGCTGGCCGTTGGTGGTTTGGGTTGCGGCAAAGTCGTCTCGGTGGTGGCGCCAGCGGCGACGGTGTTGGTGGTAGTGTCGCGTTCATGGCAGCCGCTCAGCAGCAGGAAGGCCAGCAGGCCCACGGGCCGGAAACAATGTAAAAGCAGCATAAGCAGCGCAGCAATGGAGCCGGCAGTCGGCGGCAAGACGTGGAGGGCTGTCGGCTGTACGTTCAGCTTTCGGGATGGTTCGGGCTACCGCCGCGGTTCTGTCCGCCTGGCCCAGACCACCGAGCCAAGCCCGCAGCTGGGCGTGAGGCGTCCCAAGGGTGGCGGTGTGCGGAAAAGCGCGCGGCAAATCCCCACGGGCCCGTTTGCCGCCCGGCCCACCAAGCGGGAGCAGAACCCCGGTCCCTACGGGCCGTATCACCGGGGCGGCTCCGTGGGCCCTTCCCCACCACCCCAGCCACCCGTTTCCCGTCAGCCCATGCGTTTCTGGTTCCTTTTCCTGCTGTTGCCCCTCAGCGCCTGCTGGCACCAGGACGGCAGCGACGGCGGACCGACCGGCCGCCCCTTGCTGGGGCCCCTGAAGCTGCGCGGCTCCGGCCCGCGCTTGGCGGCCGGAGAAGGCCAGGTGGTCGTTATCCGCTCCGACGGCACCCTCTGGGCCTGGGGCGACAACCGGCTGGGCCAGGTCGGCCTCCACGATGAGCAGACGGAGTACGTCAACCGCCCCGCCCTCGTGGATGCCAGCCGGCACTGGTACGCCGTGGCAGCCGGCAGCAGCCACTGCCTGGCGTTGCGCCGCGACGGCACGCTCTGGGCCTGGGGGCCCAACAACGACGGAGTGCTGGGCACCGGCTCCGACATCGCGTTGCTGGTGGGAGCCAGCGCGCCGGTGCAGGTGGGCACGGCCACCGACTGGGTGGCCGTGGCGGCCGGCCGCTCCCACTCGCTGGCCCGCCGGGCCGACGGCTCGCTCTGGAGCTGGGGCGGCAACAACAGCGCCCAACTGGGCAGCGTGCCCTGGCCCGGCACGGACCCGGTGTGGCACAACGTGCCCCAGCGGGTGGGGCCGGCCGGCACCCGGTGGGCCGATTTCGCGGGTGGGGGCACCATGACCCTGGCCGTGCGAGCCGATGGCACGCTCTACTCGTGGGGAGACAATGACCGCGACCAGCTGGGGCGGCCGGGCCTGGGCGACCCCTGGCAGGAGGGCCCCGTGGGAACCGGGGTATACCCGCAGCCGCAGCCGGTGCCGGGCGGGCTCCCCTGGCGGCACGTGGCGGCGGGCTGGGGCTGGGGAGCGGGCATCCGGCGAGACGGCTCGCTCTGGCTCTGGGGCGACAAGCACCGCCCGACCCGCGTGGGTACCGCCCGCGACACCACCTGGACGCAGGTGACGGCCGGTAGCGGCCACTGCCTGGCGCTGCGCCGCGACGGGTCGCTCTGGGCCTGGAGCAACAGCGGCCTGGGGGAGGTAGCGACCGGCACCCCGGGGGTATCTACTCCGTTCGCGTCGTTCGAGCGGGTAGGCGGCGGGCAGGCGTGGCGCGAGATTAGGGCCGGGCGTGACCGGTCGATGGGCGTGCAGGCCGACGGCAGCTACTGGCTGTGGGGAGAAGCAGTGACGGCGTGGACCGGGCCGGCCGCTACAACGAAACCGGCCCCGCTACGGCAGCCGACCCGGATAGTTTTTCCGCCCGCGCCCGGCGGCAACCAAGCGGCTCCTTGAGCATGCCCCTTACCGGCAGCGTACCCGCCCGCTCGCCGTCGTTGAGTGGCCCCATAAATGAGTTTAACTCCTGCCCTGAAACAGCATGAACATCTTTCATAGTGCTTTTGAGACCTTATCATCCTTCTAACCCATTCCTTCCCATAAAAAGAATCGTACTTGGCTTGGCCCTGTCCGCCTGCTTTACCCACACGCACGCCCAAGCTATTAAAAAGCCTTCCCCGGCCCATGCTACCCCCAAATCGGCTGCTCCAGCTGCCTCAACTGCCACGGAAAGTGCCGCTGATAAGGCGGGCAAGGCCGAACTGGTCGAGCGGGTATTTACCGAGCAGTCCTACCTCTACAGTCAGATTATCGAGAAGTGCTTTACGTTTAAGATGTCGCCAGCCTGCTGGGCCAAGTTCAGCGACCCGGCCAATACGAGCAATCAGAGTGGTTTCGGGGCTATGCGCTACTGGTGCCGTTTCGTGACCGACTACGCCAAGCACGAGGGCCTGGGCGACTTGGAGGCCCTTAAGGGCAACACCAAGGAAGAAGAAAAGGGCAACCGCCCCCAAATGGATGAGATAATCAAAACCCTCAGCCAGAAATTTTCCCTGACGGTGGAAGCCCCGGCCAACTGCACCATGAAAGGCTACGAAATGATGATGGGATATCCGTATGAGGTACTGAACCGAATTGGGCAGCGCTCACCCTATTGGTCGCCCAAGAGCGGCGAAGCGCATTTCACGGTCATCGCTAGCCCGGCGGTCAAAGACATCGGCGTTAGAATCAGTCCTGGCGGCAAGCAGTTTACCGTCGCTGGACCCACCCTGGTGGAAGCGGTGAATCAGGGCAGCAACATTAAAGATGGCTTGGAGCGAGCCAATAAGAACCGGTGAGGCTAACGGACAAGTCAGTGCTCGCCAATTATGGGGTGGGCTACTGCTCTCTACTCGGTTTACGGCAGCACCATCCTGCCGGATGCGTTCGTAGCGGGAGTAGACTTTGCCCATTTAACCCCTTGGTTACTACCCGGTCTGCTGGAAAATCTGCTGGCGCTCACGGCATTAGTTGAGATGCGCAAGAGGCCCACGTCGCCCACCGCTGCTACTTTGAACCAACAAGTGTACCCTATCAAAACAAAACCCCCAGCCTCACTGGCTGGGGGTTTTTTGAAGCAGCAAAGAGTTGCCTAAAAAGAAGTCGGCGCAACGATACTGCCGCTTTTCGGGTCCGGGCCGTACTCATTCGGTACCCTATCGCCTTCGGTCGCCGCTAGTACGATGTGATAGAAAGCAACAAGGATGAACCACCCACTTTTGCCCACATCGTGCATGCGGCGCACGGCTACGGCGATGCCGGGCAGCAGCACAGCCAGCCGCAGGCTCCAAACCAGGCCCGGCAGCTCCGGCACCAGCGCGTACCAGCCCGCCAGCAGCCCGGCCGACAGCAGCGGAAACACCCAGTCCGGCTGGTTGGCCTCGCCGCTGAGATACGTGGCCATTTGGCAGCCCGCCACAAACACGACGAAGGCGCACAGCAGCGTGAGCGGAAAGCGCCGGGCCACGCGCCTGGCTTCTCGGAGTGCTCTTTGAAGGCAAGGGAGTTGCGGTATAGCTTATTTCCACCAAGCGCGGTTTTCCTCGGCCCGGGGCTGACGATTTTTTGGGGTTGTCGGCTGGCCTTCCAGCGCGGCCATATAGGTTTGCCAGCCGTGGCTCAAATAGGCAGGGCCGACGGAAAACTCCCCCGCGCCGATGTCCAAGGGGCCGGCCTGCGGAATGCGGAAATCGCCCCAGTGGCAGGCTTTGCGCTGGCCGGTGGCGTAACTGGTCCAGGTGGACACGCACTGGTTATTGGCCCAGCTGTCGGCCTGGGCATTGAGGGTATTGTAGCGGGGCTGCTCTTGCTTATCGAGCTTATCGAGGTAGAAATAGGTGGTAAGGGTGCCCCGAATGGTGCCGCTACCGGGTTGGCGGCGGTCTTCGGCCAGCTCGACGCGGCAGGTAATCTCGCCTTCCCGCAGCGGGGGGTACGCGGCGCTGGGAGACTTGTATAGCCGGGCTTTCACGACCGTGATGGTGCCCGTGAAGGGGCATATAGTGCTCTTAACCCGCGTTTTGCCACTTACCCGGTACACGTAGGGGTTGGCCGCATCGGGGCGCACGCTGGTATAGTGCAGGTAGAAGCGCTGGTAGTCGGGGCCAATGAAACCCAGCGGCTCGGGGAAATGGTCGAGGTGCTTGGAGGCATAAAATGCCAGCCGGTCGGTGTGCCACAAGTAGCTCAGGTTTTTGGTTTTGAGCGACGCCAAATAGTCGGTGCTGGGCGGTGGAGCCTGGGCCGGGGTCGCTAGTGGCAACGTCAGAAGTGCTGCCAGCAGGCAGCCCCAATACCACCCCCGGGCGACCGGGAAACGTAAGTAACGAACCATAGAGCGAGCTGGATGAGCTTTGTTGAACGCAAGTGCCAACGGCCGGTTGCGCGGCTGGCAAGGGTAGCCCCGTTGCCGAAACAACGGACCGGTTGTACACCCTTGCCTCACTGGTCGCTTGGCCGTAAGCAGTGCCGTACCATGCCGTGAACCCTTCTTTGCCGGAGCCTGGGCCAGCCGTTGAAGCGGGCGGGCACCTGCCCTGGCCTCTCGCCTATTCAGCCAGACCATCGCCGTTATTTTCGGTGAGCGGGCAGGGTTAGGGCAGGCAAGCCATCTTCCTTGCGCAGAAAGTCGCGGTATTGCCGGCCGTTTACGGTGTAAGCCCCCTCGGCAAAGCGGCAATCGTGGCTCCCGACGTAGCCCAGCATGCCGTAGTGCAGGTACGCATAGTGGTGAAAGCCCGAAATCTGATAAAAGCGCTGGTCCTTACCCGTGGTTGCTACCACAACGGTATCGGTCTTTTGGAAGCTGACAAAAGCCAGTGGGACGTTAAACTCATACAGTTTATCATGCGGCGGACAGTGCACCACCGTGTCTTTCAAAACCTTACCATTCCGAATAAGGTAGAAAGTGAGCTGGCAAAGCTCCGCTTTGGTGAAGCCGCTGAAGGAAACAGCCGGGTGCTCCGTAATGGCGCTGATGGTATCGCAGACGGCCGAATATCTTTCCTCGTCGAGTATTGCCTGTTTTTTCCGGCGCTCCAGCGACCACCAGAATCCGCCGGCCAGCAGCGCCACCGCCACCAGCGCCACGCCAAGCGCCACCAGGCAGCCGTTGAGAAGCCTGCGTCCCCGAGTAGTTGGAGCTTCCATAACACTTACATTTATCGCAAAGCGAAGGTACACCTGCGTTGGTTTGCTTAGGCTGTGGACTACGGGGTTCTTCTTCCAAAGGGCGGTTTTACACGCTAAGCCATCGGCTCACCGGGGAACGTATGTTGCCGCTCCATGTCCCCGCAGCCCTGCAGGCGGTGTCCTCCTGAGCAATACCGGCTACGCCGCTGACACTGCCCTAAGCGCCTCTACATGCTGCTCGTGCTGCATTCCCCACGCTTTCAACACCTCAATGGCTAGGTTGAGCGATTGCGCGTACGGCAGGGCTTGGTAGTCGACCACCACGGGGGACCGGGGTACACGGTGCGGGAGATGAGGTGCTGAGCTTCCAACCACTTCAGCTTCTTGGCCAGCACCTTCGTCGAAATACCAGCCACGCTGCGCTCGAGCCCGCGAAAGTGCCGGGTACCGGTGAGCAAGGCCACGAAACCAGTTTCGGGTGTCCGCTGTGTCGGCCGAACTGGCGCATTTCCGGCAGCCAATGCACCGCTTGCCGGATGCTCTTGCTTAAGAAGTAGGAATGGCCCGAGGGGCCAACTGGACGCGGAACACATGGTACGCCCCGCTAAAGCCCAGCCACAGCTGCACTCGGTATTCACCCCGGCCCGCCGCCCGAAGGGCCTCATTCACCCAACCGCGTAACGATTCAAAAAAAGCATGACGCAGGCCTTGCTCGTACGCCGCCAGCCCGCCGGCCTCTTCGGTCGAGTCCGGGATGAGTTCCAGGTGGGCTTGTTGGCCGTCGAAGGCGCGGAGGATGACTTGCATGGAATGATTAATGAAAGTGGGACGCCGGGCAGTGAGGTGACGACGCCAGGCAGGAATTGGTTTGCGAACGGTGCTTCGGCGGGTCGAGCGAAACAGCTGGCGGCCCCTGCCTAGGTATCAGCCGTCGCCGGACCAGCAACGGGCGAGCCCGTCGTTTCGCTAGGCGGCGTGGCGGCTGGGACCGTAGCGGTAGTGGCAGGTGGCCAACAGCAAAGCCAGGGCGGCGAAGTACTTCGCGCACAAAAACGATTGATAGGAAGTTGGTGGTTTCGACTACGTTTTACGCTTATTGCCGGTTAGCGTCCTAATTTGGCGGCGGCTGGTCACACCTGCCGCGCTAGCCACCTGACGACAAATGATGGGCCGCTGAGGCGGATTACTTCTACTAGCTCCTTTCCCTCGCCATGTTTGTGGTGCACATTCATTCCCAAAACGGCGTGCCGCGCACCGAAAACGCCTACGCGGCCCACCACGGCTTTACGCAGCTAGGCTGCCACTTGCAGCCGTTTGAAACGCCGGCCGAACTACGGCGGCACCTGGGCCTGGGCGACTGCGTGGTGGGCTACATCAGCGATGCCCTGCTGGCCCTTGAGGAGATGAACCGGCCCCGGCCGGTGGCCATCGACTACCCGACCGAGCTGGGCGCGTTCTACGGGCGGCGCATCTGGGCTGATACCCTGGCCCACGTGGCCGGCCACCCCGAACACTGGCCGGTATTCGTGAAATCCACTACCCAAAAGGGCTTCACCGGCCGCGTGATTGCCACGGCCGCCGACCTCATTGGCACGGCCTACCAAAACCAGGACCGCGCCGTACACTGCTCCGACGTGGTGGCGCTGGTAAGCGAATGGCGCGGCTTCGTACGCCACGGCCAGCTGGTCGATGTGCGCCGTTACCACGGCCGCTGGGACGTGTTTCCCGACCCAGACGTAATGCGAGCGGCCCTGGCGGCCTGGGAGAGCCGGCCCGCCGGTGGCAGCATTGATTTTGGCGTCACGGCCGACGGGCGCACCGTGGTGGTGGAGTGCAACGACGGCTTCGCCCTGGGCCACTATGGTCTGGATGCGGTGCTGTACGCCAAGCTCATCAGCGCCCGTTGGCACGAGCTGATGGGCCAGCCCGACCCGTTCCGGTTTTTGCCCTGACGCGGCCTGGTCATGATTCCCGAATAACTGTTTCGCTGGCACGGCCACCGGGTGGCTGGCCTAACTTATCGCTTTGCCACGCCGGCCCTGGCCCCTGATACCGGTAGCCCTTCGCGTAGCAGCGGACGCAGCTCGGCCAGGGGCACAAATACGGGTATTTGGCCCAGGGCATAGGCGGCGATTTCGTAGGGCACATACATAAATAATACCCCGCCGGGCGTGAGGCACACGTTGGTGGTTAGGCGCATCGCGTTGTCCAGCAGCTGGGTGTCGAGCCGCTCGTTGTCACCGATGCCCAGCGTACGCCGCACGCCCCGCTCCAGCAAGGGCAGCAGCCGAGTGCAGGCACCGGGCCGGAAAATATCGTCGAACGTGAGTGCCCGCCCGGTCCGCAAATCGAAGCTGCGCACGGTGCTGCCAAAATTGCCGTGGGCACCGCCCGAATAGTCGTAATCCAGGATGCGCAGGCTCAGCAAATCGCCCTGCTGAGAGATGACTGAGGCGCTGCCCTGGCTTTGGTAGCTCATGCTGGGACTGTAGATTTCGGTCGAGCCAGCGGTGGCCGCTACATCGACGGCCACGTCCTGCGCCATACTGGTAGCATCTTCGCGGTAGAGCTTGCTGAAGTCAGCGCGCTGCTGCTGCCAGAGGCGGGCCAGCGTCGGCACCGACAGGTTGGGCAGCGTGTCGCCCCGCTGCTGGCGGCGGATGTTGGCCCCTACAGCCACGGCTTCGCGGGAGCTGCCTACGGGCTCCAGCGTTTGCAAGCTCACATGGCCATAAGGCGTTGGATGATGCAAGTCAAGGGAATGCATTCTGATTAACTTCAGGCTGGGGCCGCCCAATGCCGGTTCAGGTCGCGGCATGAGAGCGAACAGCTGCTTGCACCGCCACCCAAAACTATTGCGCCTCACTGGCCCACTCCCGGCAACGGAGCCCAGTAACTTCCGGGCTGCGCCTGCGTAGCACCGCCTTGTCTACCAATCCTGGGTTTTATGGCTGCTACTACTTTGCCCGTCTGGGTGGCCTGGCCCTGCGGGGCGGCATTTGTCCTTGGCATCTACGGGTTGGGACGGGCCATCGGCTGGGCCACGCGGCTGTTTGACCCACCGGCCAATGCCTTTGCTTTCCCGGCGGCCGAAGCCACATTTCTCTTTAAACTCACGGCGGCTGGCCCCTACGAGTTGGTTTGCACCCGGCCCGGCCGCTGGGGAAAGTACTTCGCAATCCCCGACGTCGAAATCCAGGTGCGCCGGCTGCCCGACGGGCCAGTGCAACGGTTGCGGCCCAGCTTCTGGAACTGGGCGAAGCGCACCAACATGGATGGCGATACTACCCAGCGGATTGCCGACTTCGTAGCCGATGGGCCGGGAGAATACGAACTCACCAACCCCTACACGACCCAGTTTCACCTCGGTGACAAACTGCGTATTATGCCCTCGACGGCTGGCAAAACACTGCCGCTGGTACTGCTATTTCTCTTTTCGGGCCTGGCCATGATAGGCGGATTCATCGTGGGGCTGATAGCGGGAATTGGTGGATTGGCCCACTAACTGCCCTCGGTTACTTTCTGCTTAGGTGATTTCGAGGCGGCGGCTGGATAGAGGCATTGGTTTTGCCACGGCCATCGGCGTGCACCCGCTCATTGGCTACACCGACTTCGGCCACCTGGCCCCAGCCTTTGCCGGGCTGTGGCTGAGCTACCCGGTGATGCATAGCGAAAATCTCGCTGGACAAGCCGAAAGTGGACGCGCCCCCCAAGTACTTCCACGCCCTACTCCCGCGTAGCAGCCAGCAGTGGCGTTTCGCCAGGCCAGCTTTGCCCGCCGGAAATTAACCGGCAATTACTTTCCGTCTGTTGCCATTGCTCGTTTAGCTGCTCGCTGCGCTAAAAAGCTTCTCTTCATTATTCCGTCTGCCGTTGCCGCACGCGCCGGCCGAACCACGCGCCCAGCCCGGCCGCCACCACGCTGCCCAGCGGCATAATCCAAGCCAGCGGCTTGGCCACGTAGTCGTAGAGCGAATCCGCCACGTGGCGCTGAAAGTCAGCCGGTGTCGTGCCGGGGAACGGCGCGAAGCGAATGGCGTCCTGCGCGAAGTTCCAGCTACTGCCCACCAGCGTCACGGTCAGTAGCGTGAGCACTCCGTAGGCCGCTCCTATCCGCCCTGCACTGGCTGGCCGCCGCCTAATGGCGGCCCCTGCCCAGCCGCCGTACAGCCACGCGCAGCCGTAGAGCGCGCCGCCCGCCAGCACTAGGCTCGGCCAGTAATCGACCCGACTAATCCAGCCGGGCGCAATGCGCTGCGTGGAAGGTCCCAGGGTCAGGGCGCCTACTCCATAGGCCAGCCCCAGGCCGAGGGTGACGCCCTGAAGGGCCTGAACGCGGCCAATTCTTTTTGCGGAGGGAGGAAGCATAGAAGGATTTGTACGCAGAAAGGGCCCCAAATATAGAATCCAGGGAGAAACGTTATTGGGCATGTTGGGTTCGCGGCTGTCGAACGGGCTGCTTTCAGGCTTCGTTTTCCTCTCAGCAAATAAGAACGTCATCGGGCAGCGGCTTGAGATATTGGGCCTGTTGCCCCGGTTCGGCCGGTCCGGAAGAGCCGGGCGCCGGTTCGAGTCAGGTAATAGCAGACGATAATGCCCAGCATATTGTAGGGCACCGAGAGCAGCACCACCAGCCACCCCACAGCCAAGCCCTCCCGGCTGCCTTCAGCCAGTAGTATCCACCGCCAGTGGGCGGGGAAATAGCCGGCTTGCATGTCGTACCAATACCAGAGCATGCCCCCCAACGGCGCACTCAAGACCATGGTCAGTAGCACGATGATGCCCACGATGCCCACCCGGCCCCTGGTGGTGCCGCGCCGCCAGAATGCGTCGGCGAATGCCGCAGCCAGCAGCCCGTAGAAAAAACAGCACAGCGCGATGTAAGCCACCGGATGGGCCTCGTGGTACAGCAGCATCCGGTACCACGTCCCAAACACGAAGTGCCACGGCAGCACCAGCCGCAGCAAATAGTAGCCGGCCACGGCGATGCTGAAGCTGGTGAGCCAGAAGAAGACGGTCCGTTTAAGCATCCAAAGCACTAGGTTAGTAGGCCAGCCTAATGACAGCAGGTAGATAAAATTACGCCAAGAGGCTCGCCGCTTGGCTGCTAGTCGCTACTTTAACCAGGGCGCTACCCCCGGCTATGTCTCGCTAGTTCTCAAACGCGCCCTTGGGAAGGAATGCCTGGCCAGTAAACTAACCGGTATTGAGCGAAACGTATGAGGCGCTTTTTGTTTCTGGCAATTTGCCTTGGCGCTGTAGGAGCGGACAAACCTAACGCACAAGTAGCTAATCATAGGGCGCTGCAAAGCGGCCATTGCTTCGCTGATGCCCGCTGGGTTCAGGCGTTCAGGTGAGATGGGATAGATAGTGCTCATGGAGAAGTTGCGCTACTTCCCGGTTACGCGGGTCGGTCGTTAAAAGTAAGTCGGCGTAAGCCAGGAGCGGATGCACCGCCTGCACATGGGGCCGCCCTGCCCGCAACGTGCCTTCCATGGGCCGGAGTACCTCTACCGTATCATTGGCATCGGGTACCAGCCGAAGCCGACGCATCACCTCGCCCCGGGAAGCGGTGGTATACAGGGTGAAATATTCGGGCAGTAAGTAGCCGTCCAACAGCAAGTGCGCTGCTGGCTCGCCACCCCAGGCCATGTCAGGACCGAGCGCCACATTCTGCCAGCCCTGCCTGGCCACGCCAGGAATAAGCCAGCGGTAGCGCTGCGCGCCCAGCTTCGGTCGCACTGCCTCACCGTACGCATCTACCCAGCGGCGTAACACCTGTGCGGGCTCCGTCCACCGGCACTTGCCCGACTCGTCGCGCAGCAGTTCCAACTGCTGCAAGCCCCGTAGCAGGATGCTCACCGAGCCCAGGGCTATCTGCGCCTGCTCCGCCATTGACCGGTAGCTGCCCTGAAACAGCGCTGGCTCACTTAGTAGGTAGTAAAGCAGCTGCACCCCTGCCGACTGGAAGGCGCGATGTCAGGTCGACTGCTCCGCCAGCGGTTGCCGCTGTCCCCTCACTAATATTAAGCCATGGTTCAAATACTTAAAGCCCTGCCAGCACTCCCGTATTACGGGTAGTCGTGTAAGCAGGGCTTGCTCCGCAGCTGTTTTGTACGTGCAAAGCTGGTGTGAAAAGCGGCCATCAATGCCACCGGTGGTAGTCCTGTCCTGTAGCATCTTATTACATGCACGCCGCGTTACAGGCAAGTTTACTCTCTCATTCAACTATGGTCCTTTCTGCGTTGCGCGGACTATGCGTGCTTGGTAGCTTCTTGCTTGGGACTGCCGCTGTATGGGGGCAGGTGGTTCCTGCCCCGTGTTCGCTGGCTGCCTGGGTGAAGACTAGCCGCTGGCAGAAACGGGTGCTGCTGCTCTATGCCCCTACTCCCGACAATGCCGATTTGCTGCACCAGCGGCAGCTGCTGGCAGCGGCCCGGCCCGGCCTTGATGAGCGTGAGCTACTGATTCGCGAAGTGGTGTTTAACACACTGACGGTTCCCGACCGCAACTACCTTACTGAAACGCTCCGCGTATCACGCACCGGGTTCACCTTGTTGCTACTAGGAAAAGATGGCGGCATCAAGCGCCGCGAAACGAAGCCTGTTTCGCCTTCTTCCCTTTTTGCCACGGTCGATGCCATGCCGATGCGCCAACGGGAAATGAAAAGCAGTAAACGGCGGTAACGCGGTTTACATCTCAGGCAACGGCTAAGCAACCCGCTGCCTGCTGCACACCCGCCTTCCAGCGGCCGCCCACAGGATCACGCACGACGAGCAGACAGCGAGGTTTGCCTTTTACACCTCGCTGTCTGGGTAGAGAATGAATAAGGCGGGAGCGTTAAAACCGGCCCGAGCGGCTGATGCTGTGTAGCAGCTGATTCTGCAGCAATTGGTCGCGGTAAGCTTCTTCCACCGCCTGCCTTGCCGGTCCAGGCTTGCCTGCTTCGTGAATCAAACGGTCAGCTTCCTGGCGCAGCTGCAGGGCTTTCACCATGTTATCGTTGGCCTGCCCCATGGCCCGTAGCCGCTCCGCCTCGGTCATCGAGTACCGGCCCGGGTTCTTCAGCGTGGCCATGAGCTCGACGCTCTGCGCCGTCATTTCATCAGCAATCTTCTGGTAGTTAAAGGCCGTTTCAACGTTCTTTTTCTTGAGCACTTCCTCGTAGGCATACGCCGACGCAAAAGCCTCTTCCCGCATGTTTTTGTAGTCGCGGTAAGTAAATGACTGCGTCCCGTTGCGGCCAATATCCAGCCCAGAGAAAGCCTGGTATACCGTTTCCACGTCCTGCTCGGTGCGGCCCTGCAGCGCCTGACGCAACCGCCGGGCCCTGTTAACCGGCGGCATGTAGTCGGGCTGGGAGCTGGTGTTCATGGCCATGGCCCGGCTGAATAGCTCCAGCGGATTGGCGTAGCGCAAATCCCTCACCGTTTCTACCTTGCGCAGGTCAGCCTGAATCTGGCGCTGCAGCTCCAGCCCCTCGTAGGTAAGCTCCTTCACTTGGCCGGTGATGTCGCGGGTGACGCCGGCAATCTGCCGGGCATCCTTGATGACCTGGTAATTCCTAATGGTCTCAGTCCACTGCTTGAGCTGCTTGGCAAACTGACCAATGTGCACGCCCATGTGCACGGGGTCGTTTACCACCATCTGGGCCTGTACAGGAGTCAAAAGGAATAAAAGGTTAGAAGCCAATAGTGTTGATGCGAGTCGCTTGGTCATTTGTGAAAATTAGAAAATCAGGAAACTAGGAAACAAAGAAATAATAAGACCAGAAAATTTATTTGCCAGGAAATAAATTAACGCATCGAAGCGCTGGCCTCTGTGGCGCCAGTGGTGATGAGCACGGGGTAGCCGTCGGGCAGGCGTACGTCGCGCAGCTTCTGGCGCGGCGTAGAGGCCCGGCCCACCATGGCCGCCGCCACCCGGCCTCCCACGCCGACCACGGAGTTGGCTGCTGATGCCGAGCGGTCAATGGCCAAGCCTACTTCCTGCGCCCCGATGGCACGGGCATCGTTGAGTGGATTGTCACCGGCAGGCAGTGGCTGGCGCTTCTGCGGGTCGATCATGAGCCCGGGCAGGTAGTGGTAGTCGTAGATGTCAGCGGCCACCCGCGTAGGACCCAGGCGGCTGATGCGGATAGCCACGTGGTTGGTCTCGACGCTGGCCACGCCGGCAAACACCAGATTTTTGGGAAAGGTCTGCCCGCTGATAACAGCGTCCTCAACCAGGCGCAGCAACACGACGGAACCCGTGCGAATCTTCTGCTCGCCGTTCACTACGGCTTTGTAGAAAATATCAGGCAGCAGCTGCGCCTGTCCGTTATCGGCGGCATAGCGGTAAGAGCCTGCCTTGATGGTGCCAAAGGCATCATGGGCCATAGCACCATTGCTACCAGGCGCGGCCGTGCTGCCGGCCCGTAGCGCCGTCCGCCGGTCGAAGTAGCGACGCCCCGTCATCTGCTCGTACGAAGTGCGCGAAGCCGGGGAAGCCGCGTCGAGCATGTCCAGCACATCGTCGTTTTGCTCATAGGGCACCCCATCGGGCGCCGTGCGCGGCCGGGCTCCGGCCCGTAAGTGCCGGCGCGGGTCGGCGCCGTAGCCGCCTGCGCGCCCCCCGGTTTGCACCACCGGGATGCGCACGGCCCGGTAAGCGCCGGTTTGCGCATCCACTGCCGTCACCTCCGTGGAGTCGGGCGGCGGCAGGGCCGCGCGGTTGGCGGCCGCCCGGGCCTGCCGCTCCGCCATGGCCAGCGCCGTGCGCCGCCACAGGGCCGCCTGACCCACCGTGTCAACAGCCATGCCGCCGGCCAGCTGGTAGGGAGAGGGAACGGTGCCCGGCTGCTGCGCTCCTGCCTGCCGCGCGGCCGCCTGCTTTTGCTCCAGCACGTCCGTGGGCGCCGGGGCTGCTTCGGGCGTGGCCGGCGCAATCGTGGGCTCCAGATTTTGGGAGGTAGCCGCCACGGGGCTAGCCTGCTGCGCTACTTCCTGGGAAAGGGAGCGGGCGTAGAAAAACAGCGTCACCGCCGTCAGCAGGCCGATACCAACCAGCAAGGGTAACCAGTGCCGGCGGGCCAGCTCCCCTACCGAGGGGCGAGGCGCAGCAGTGGTAGTAGGTGCAGGAGCAGAACCGGAAGCGGGCTGCGGTTCGGTCTTGGCATTATCGCCGGCAGGATACACCGGCTGCATGTTGTGCTCGGACATGGAAGGAAAGGATTAAATGGCCGCCGCCGTGTTGATGACTTTGCTCGGCACTTTCAGTATCAGCACCCGGGCCCCGAACTTCTCACGCAGGGTGATTTCCAGGTGGCCCCGGTCAGTGGCCGCGTACAGGGGCACGGCGTAGAGCAGGTAGCCCGTGGCCCGGGCCGGGATGGTTTGGCTTTCGGCCCCGCCAGCGGGCGCCAGGGGCCGTCGCGCCTCGTTCTTCTTCTTGCCCAGAAACTTCTTGCGCGAGTTTTCTACCAGCTCGAAGTCGGTAAAATCCACAGCATAGTCGATGGTGGTGGTATTGCGCAGCTTCAGGCGCAGGTAGGTAAAGTCTTTGTCGTTGCGCACGTTGGCCAGCGAGAGCACCAGGTCGTTGTCGGCCGTCCGCAGCCCGCTGGTATCGGCGTGCTTGGCGGTGGACAGCTTAGCCAGGCGCGCCTCGGCCAGCTCCCGCTTTTCGTCTCCCTGGTCCAAGGCCAGCGCGTCATCCACGCCGGCGCCGTTACGGACATTGTCGCCGGCGCTGACGCCGGGGGTACCACCGTCCTGAAAGTCGTAGAGCTGCAGCACCGGCCGGCCGGTGTATACCAGGTGCCCCATCCAATAGCGCGAGCCGTAGCGCACCAGAATGGGTGTGGGTGGCGGATTGCGGCGCTTGGCCCGCACGAACACGGCGTTGCTCTCAATCTTGACCAGGTAGTGCGGTGCCTGGCCCACGTCGACCAGCGACACCGGCCCCGGAAAGATCAAGTACGTCGTGGAGGAGTCAGAGACGGCTATTTCCAGTTGCATTTTCGGCGCCATGTTGGCCGGATGCGGGGCCAGCCCACTAGCGGGAATGGTGGCAGTCGAAGCAAGGCTCTGCGCTTGCAACATGGTAGGGAAGAGCGCCAGCAGCGCGCAGGAAGCAAAAGAGAAGGGGAAACGCATAGGAAGTAGATAGAGGTGGCTCACTGAGCAGGTTGGGCTGCAGGGGCAGGCGTCGTGGGGGCCGGTTGCGTGAGGGGCACGCCGGCGGCTTCGGCTTCTTCGCGCAGCTTGCGCTGCCGGGCCTGCTCCTGGTCACGCAGCTGGTCTTTCTCTTCCTGCGTGACGGGCGGGTTGTAGGCGATAAAGTCGAAGTCGGTGATGAGCAGCCCGAAGGGGTTGGCGTCGGAGCGGTCGGTTTCGATGAGGGCGAACTTCGCCCCCAGGGGCTTGCTCTGGCTTTGCTGGTCGCCGATGAACACCGTCTGCTTGATGTAGGCGCGGCCGGTGATGGGCCGGTGGTTCATGTCCAAGTGGATGCTGTCCACGGTCACGGCCTGGCGGGCGCCGTAGCGGATGTAGTTCTGCAGCACCTGCCCGCGCTGGAAGCTCTCGAACAGAAACCGGCCCCCACGCTCCTCAATCAGGGGCAGGCCGGCGTCGAGGTTGTGCTTGAAGGAGTACTGGTCGTGGCCGAACATGGTCAGCAGAAAAGTCTTGACCAGGTTGCGGGCCTCGAAGGGCGTGTGTCCGGTGCCGCGGCCTACCTGGGCCGAGAAAGAGCCGGTATCACTAACCACGTACACGCGCTGGCCCGTGGATTCGTAGGCGCGGTAGAGCAGCGCTCCGGAGGCGACCGTGACCACGCCCAGCAGGGCCAGGGCCGACAGCGCCATGGTGCGCATGGTGATAAACGTCTTATTTAAGTCTTGGACAGAGTTCATGAGTGAGTTGAAGAGGTTGGAGTAGAGAAGGGCTCAGCCGCCTGGGCCTTTTTGCCCCACGGCCCTCTGCTAGAGCGGCAGGTAGACCATCTTGCGCGAGTCAGGCGGCCCCAGCGGATTCTGGTAAGGGTACAGTACCAGGCGGGGCGCCTGGCCAGCGGCCGGCGGAGTGGCGTAGGCATAGGCCACCCCACGCACGGTTTCGGCCTGTCCAAGCTTGGGCAGAATGGGCGCGGCAGCTGCCTGACCAGGTACGCTTACCTCGGGCTCTCGCAGCGAAAAGGTGTTCAGGGTGTCAGGTGCCCACGGTCCGTCCAGCGCCATAGCGGCAGGTATTTTCTCTTCTGAGGCGTAACCCATCGGCTTCCACTTGAGAACGGCTTCGAAAGGCAGTCGGTAGCCGGGGGCCACCGGTGGGTAATTGCCTTTGATGGGGCGCCACATAATGGGCAGCAGCAGGATAGCCGGCTGCGCTGCACCCGTGGCTTTAACTGATACCAGCTGCAGGTAGCCGTCCTGGGGTAGAAGCTGCTCAAGGGCCGAGCGCAAATTAACGGGCTTATCGGCAGCCAATTGCGGCGGTTTAGTTGTAGCAATTTTCCAAGCGACCTCCCGGGCTTTGGCTTCAGGGGAATTGGCGGCCGCAGTGGCTACCTGCTGCAGCTTTTCCGCCGCGGCTTCGTTCTCGCTCTGGCATCCCGTCAATAGTGTGCCTGCACCCAGCAGGCTGAAAAGAAGCTGTTTCATAGTGGTGATTGGTTAGCGCCGGCGGCGCGTAGGCGCGCCCGAATCGGCGGCGGACATGGTGGGTAGGTCGGCCGAGGCCGAACCCGAAGGCGGGCTGCTGCCGCTACCACCAGAGCTGCTGCCTCCTTTGTCGGGACCGAACCCCATCTTGCGGCCCAGGGCCCCGCTGGCTCCACCGCCGTAGGCCCCTGGGAAAACGACGCCGCTCATGGCGCCCGTCGCGCCGGCCACGGCCCCGCTGAACATGCCCACGAAGCCCTGCACCGCCGAGGAGCCGATAAGAAAGCTCGTCAGCCAGGGCACCATGCAGTAAAGGATGACGAAGCCGATGGAGTTGATGAGGTAGGTTACATCGTTGGCGTAATCGCCCGGGGTCATGCCGGTGGGCAGCAGCACATTACCCGTCGCCGGCCGGGTGCCGGCGTAGTTGGCGTAGATGGTGTCGAGCAGCGAGTAGGTTAGGGACCAGAACTGCACGGCCATGAAGTTCTGCAGCCACTGCTTGCCCAGCTGCGCGAAGGGGGGCAGCGCGGAAAGGCAGATGGCAATAGGGCCGCTCACGTACAGAAAGGCCACGATGTACTGGCGCACCATCACCAACACCTGCCGGATAAGCACGACGGTACTGGTCGTGAATAGCTCGGTGAGCAGGTTGAGCAGGGAGAAGTTGGTGAGCTTGTCCCAGATGGAGGTGATGGTGCCAATCTGCTCGTTGACAAAGCCAGCCGTGTTGGTGGCCTTGTCCGGTTCGATGGAAGTAGCGCCCGCTGGATTGGTCAGGCTCTGCAGGGCCTCGGCAATGAAACCGGGCTTGGCCGGGGCCACCAGGCTGGAAAACGCCCCTATGGCTCCGCCTATCAAATCCATGAAGTCCCGATAGAAGAACAGGATGAAGTACACGAACAGTGCCTTGAGCAGAGGCGAGAAATCCATGCGCAGCTGCTCGCCCTGCAAGTAGCCCCGGCCCACGGTGTAGAGCAGCGCTACTGAGAGAAACGGAGGAATAAGGTAGAGCTGGCAGGCCTGCAGCACCTTGCGCAGGGCCCCGTCCGCGGCCGTGATAAAGTCGGTGTCCAGGTCCATGCCGACGAGCAGGAAAAGCGCACCACTCATGCCGGCAGCGCCCCCTTGCGCTTCTGTTTTTCTTCCACGAACTGGTCGACGGCAAAGTCCAGCCGCTGCTCGGTCACGGTGGTGTAGGTCGGCCGGCCGTCGGCATCGCGCACCAGGTTGCCCAGTGCGTCGCGCACTTCCACCGGCCGCTGGCGCTGGTAGTGACGCACAAGCTGGTTGAGGTAGTTGCGCTCAGCCGGGCGCGAGGTCAGCACCGCATCGAGCTGGGGTGAGGCTTCCAGCGCATACACCTTGGCCTGGGCGCCCTGCTTGATGAAGAACTCCCGGAACGAGTCGGTGGAGCGCACCGAGCGAATCAGGTCCATCTCGTGCCCCGTGAGGCCCAGCGGCGCCTGCAGGCGGTTCAGCGAGGCCTCATTGGAGTGGCGCAGGATGATTTTGGTCGAGGAGTTGTCAATCAGCGTGTAGCCGATGGGCGAGTCGATGATTTCCTGAATGCCCTGGGTGATGATGGTGATGCTGCCATTGGTTTTGCGGATGGTGCGGTACATCGACACGATGAACTCCTCCAGCACGCCCGAGAGCAGCGCCCAGGCCTCGTCGAGGGCGATGTACTTCACGGCGTCGGGAAACTGCCGGAACAGGTCCAGGCTCAGCTCGGTGATGAGCATGGCTACCACGGGGTAGAGCGTAGGGTCGGTTTTTACCCGGGCCAGGTCAAAGCAGATGAGCGGGTACTGGCTCAGCTGGGCCTCCCGGGTGGAGTTGAGCACCTTGGCGTAGCGCCCGCCCGTCACGAACTCACCGAGCACGAGGAAGAACTCGTGCATGTCGATGTACTTCATGTCGGTCTGGTACTGCGCCCGCTGCAGAGCCAGCACCGCGGCACTCTCGTCGTGGTCATCGCCCTCCCCGGCCCCTGCTCCCGCACCCGGCGTTTCGGCCCGCATCCACTGGTCAAAGTGCTGCACGTACTTATAAAAGCTTTCCATTCCCGGAAACTCCTCGTCCGACTGCCCCAGCCGCTCGTGCTGGTTCAGGTGATGGTAGTAGCCGGTGAGAAAGCGCGAGAGGATGGTGCGCTCACTCTTGCTCAGGGCGCGGTCCTTGCCCCCCTTCCAGAGGGCGGCGAGCAGCGCCAGGTGGAAGTTGAGCTTCTCGTCGGAGTAGTGCCAGGGCCCGTTTTCGCCCTCCCGGGGCAGTAGGAAGGGGTTGAACTCAATCGGGTTCTGCGGGTCGTACTCGAAGTAGGTGTTCTCGAAGTCCGGCCCCATCAGGCTCTGGAACACGTTGCGGTAGGTGCCCCCGATGTCGATGATAATCTGGCGGGCGCCGCGCTCGTAGCGCTGCACGATGAAGTTGCCGAAGGTGTAGCTCTTGCCCGAGCCGGAGGGGCCGATGACCAGGGCGTTCTGGTTGTCGAGGTCGGTGTTGAACAGGTTTACCTTGACCAGGTTGCGAAACCGGTCGCAGAGGTACTCACCGGTTGGCTCCGGCCGGTAGGTAGTCGTCCAGTGGAAGTAGCAGGCGGCCCGGTCGGCCGAGGTGGTCAGCCAGCGGTCCGGCACCTGATAGGCATTGCCAGGGGCCAGGCCAAAGAACAGCGGCAGGGTCAGGTAGCTTTCCACCACGGCCTCAGCCCCAAAGATGGCGCGAAATGCCGCCGTGGTCTTTTCCACGTGCTCGCGCCGGGCCTGGTCGTCCACATCCCAGAGCAGTACCGACAGGTGCAGGCCCACGACCTGCTTGCTGCCCGAACGCACCTCGGCCGTGAACTCGTCAATCTCAGCGGCCCGCAAGTGGTTGTCCTGGGTGGCCAGGAAGGAAAGCGAGTTGTTGATTTTCTTGTCGTTGTCCAGGCTCCTGAGCTCCGAGCGCGAGTCCTGAATCAGCATGGCCTGGGTGAGCATGTGCGGGCAGGAAAGAAAGGCGGTCAGCGGGTAGAGCATGGGCGAGGTCACGCCGTAGCCGTTGCGCACGGCCGGGTGGGCCTCCGAGCCCTGCCCCGCCAGCGAGACGATGCTCACCCGGTTTTCGCCCACGGTGAAAGCACCCGGCACGTTGCTGATTTCGCGGGTCAGGCCGGCGGGCTGCTGGTCAAATTCCAGGTTGAAGTATTGGGTGAAGACCTGCGGCAGCTGCGTCTGATTCAGGCGGCGGTAGTCCAGACCCCCGAGTCCACGCAGGCTTTGCAGCAGCTCGGTGGCGATGCGCTCGGCCGTGTCCAGGGTTTGCACCACCCCGGCAAACGGGTTCTTGGCCAGCTTCTCGCCGGCGCGGTTTACCAATGCACTCAGGGCATTCGGTCGCACAGGCTTGGCCTCATCCGAGGGCGCGAAGGAGACGAACAGGTAGGCGCGGTGAAAGAGCACCAGCCGCTCGGCAAAGTGGGCGTTCATCTTGCCCTCGAAGTAGCCGGGGCGGGCATCGCCGCCGGTGCTCTGGAAAGGCCGGTCGTAGTACACGTCGGTTTTCTGCACCACCGTGCCCACGGGCAGGGTACGCAGGGCGCCGAGCAGCGCTGATTGAAGGTTGGCAAACTCTTCGGCCTGCCAGCTCTCCATTTCGGGGCATTCGAGCACGAAGCCGACGCCCACGCGGCCATCGCGGAAGATGACCTTGTCGTCCTGGTAGGCGTAGGCCGGGTGCAGGTCCGCAAAATCTGCGGTTCTGGCCGCGGGGTGCCCGGCTGCCTTAGCGGGGAGAATGTTCATGCGGGGTTAGAGGAGCGAAAGGCGGGTTCGCGGCCGGCCCGGACCGGGGCCGGCCCAGGGCGATGCGGCGCGGCTGCCGCCGGTGGAAGGAAAGCCAGCTGAGCAGAAAGCCTGGCGGCCGGTGCTTGGCCAGGTAGCGCAGGCCGTAGAGCAGCACGACGAGCACCACGAGAATCAGCAGGTAGAGAAAGCGCGGCACGGTGACCACGAGGCCCGCGATGCCGATAGCCAGAACGGCAGCCAGGAACAGGCCCACCACGAGCCCCAGGTCCGGCAGGTTCATGCCCAGCACCTGGGTCGGGCGCTCAATGCTTTTATAGGAACGCATGGGCGGCCGTATTTAGGGCGTTACCCCACCTTCGCCCCCGCCCATAGCGCTGGCCAGGTCCTGCTTGAAGTAATTGAAGCCAAACCAGAGGATGACGCCGCCCATGAGCCAGCCCAGGGAGCCGAGCGCGTCCGGGGCGCCGCTGATAAACTTCTGCACGACGCGCACCAGGCCGATGGCCAGCACGATGATGAAGAGCACCTGCACGATGCTGATGACGATGGTCTGCACGCTGCGCAGCGCGCCCACGGCCCGGCCACCGGCGCCGGATTGTCCGAACACCAGGGCCGGGGAAGTGGCCAGCAGCAGGGCCATGGCGAAGCGCTCAGCGCGGGAAGGTTGGTAGGTGTGGCCGGCTGCCAGCAGGCGCAGTCCGCCGGCCGCCGCTTGGGCAGCGCCCTGGTGCAGGCGCGTGAGCAAGGGAGTTTGCATGGAAAAGGAAATAGGTGGAAGAATGGGAAAGAATGAATGGGAAAGGCTGGGCCTCAGGCAGTAGCTGGGGCGGTACGGCGGTTTTCCAGGGCTTCGTTCATCAGGGCGCGCATCTTGGCGCGGCGCTCGGCGGCGGTGAGCTCCACGCCCCGGTTGTGCTCATCGGTGGCCGTGGGCGCGGGTGCCGTGAGGTAGTTGTGCAGGGCGCCCTCGGGTAAGTGGCCGGCCTCGACATTAGAGCCAGGAGCTTCAACAGGGGCTTCACTTTCTTCCGGTGCGGGCTGCGTGGCATTAGGTGCTGCCGCTTCGGCGGCGTGCGACGGTGTTTCAGCGGGCCCTTCCGGTACTGGCTCCTCGTCGGGATTGGGCCCAGCGGCCGGCGGCACCAGGGGCGCCGGATGGAAATCAGCCAGCCGGTAGTGGCGGGTGCGCAGCGAGGGATGGTTGCCTTCGAGCGGCGGCGGGACCACGGCGGCTCCGGCACTGGCCGGCATGGCGAAGCGCCACCAGAGTACTCCCAGGGCCGCCATCAGCAGCAAAAGCAGCAACCACAGCATCGATTTCAAGCAGAAGACTGAAGTTTTTTATGAGCAATTGCGGCAACTATACGGAGCACTTCCGTATAAGTTCTGTTTTTGCAGAAGTTTTGAAGCAGCTATGCCGAAGCTTTAGGGCTTTCCTTCCTTAGTCAGGGTTAGACAATTGCCCGCAGCAAAGGGGGGTAGTGCACACGGCCGGTCGGTTTGTTACCTTGCACGGACACACCTTCTGCTCTGATGGCTACTGCAACCCCTACGCTCCCTCCTACTGCATCCCTGGAACCAGTGAATGCGGGCTTCCCCGACCCCGCACTGATTGTCTCTTATGCCACTGTACTGCGCTACATCCGCCACCGCCTCAACACCCTGCTGCACGGGCAGCTCAAGCCCTGGGCCCAGCAGCACAAGTTCAACTACGCCCGGCTGATTGAAATCAAGAAGCTGGAGGAGGAAACCCAGGCCGTGTTGCTGCAGCGCCTGATGACTCACTTTCAGTTTCCCACCGAGCTGCTGCGCATCATCGTGCACCAGTCGCGCCGCCACTTTTTCCTGTTCACCTCGCCTGAAAGCCTGACCCGGTTCAAGGCCGAGCTTAACCTGTTCGACAACCCCCCTTTCGACGCCCCGGCGCCAGCTACCTCTACTTCCTCATCCCCTAACTAGCGGAAAGGCCCCTGGGAGCCGGACCGCTCCATAGTTGCCCCTTCCTCCTATGCCTGTTTCCGTTGCTTCCCGCCCCGCGGCGAAACCTGCGCCGGTGGCGGCCTCGCTGGCCCGCCTGCTGCCCGACCCGGCCCTGGCCATACCCTATGATGAGGCCCGCCGCTACGTGCAGCTGCGGCTGCGCAGCCTGCCCCACGGCGGCCTGCGGGCCACCTGTAATGCCTTTGGCTTTCCCTACACGACCAGCGTGGGCCTGAAAACCGGCAGCCTGCAGCGCGAAGAGTACCGCCTGGTGCAGAAGCACCTGCGCGTGTTCGGCTTCGAGACCGAGCTGGTACGCCTGCCCGTCGGCGGCCGGCTCTGTGAGCACTACCTCTTCGCCGACGCGGCCTTGCTCGCCACCCTGCGCGAGCAGCTGGCCGCCCACGAGCAGCTGGTCAGCTAGCGGCTCCTCCCCTTCCTCATCCCCTTTTGCTTTCTGGAATACCCCCTGCCCCGGATGTCGGCGGCAGGGCTGGCTTGTACCTATTCCTTTTACACTCTTATGCCCGCATCCACACCCCCGCAGCGCGAAAACGACCCCCAGGAGCTCGACCGCTTCAAGCAATCCATAGACCTGGTAGACTACGCCACCCGGCGCCACGGCTACGACGTGAAAAAGGCCGGCCCCCGCGGCCACTGGCACCAGCTGGAAAAGGACGGCGAAATGCTTATCGTCTCCCGCAAGGGCGACCACCAGGTGTACCTGAACCCCGGCGATGACCGGGATTCGGGCTCCATCATCGACTTCGTAAAAACCCGCGAAAACCAGACTCTGGGCCAGGTGCGCCAGACTTTGCGCCAGTACCTGGGTGAGCCGGAGCAGGGAATGCAGGCGGCTGCCTCTCCCCCACTGCCCACCCCGGCTGCCTACGCTCCCCGGCCCAGTGAGCCGGCCGACATGGAAACCGAGGCCGAGCGCCGGGCCCGCCTCGTCGCGGCCGTCATGGGTACCCACGCCGCCCTGACGGACCGCAGCTACCTGCACCACCGCCACCTCTCGGATGAGACCATCGACAGCCCGGCGTTTCAGGGGCGGGTGTTCACGAGCCAGCAGGGCAACTTCCGCAACACGGCTTTTCCGCTTTACAACGAGCATGGCATTGCCAACGTGGAGCAGCGCAACGACGACTACAAGCACCTGCTGCAGCTGCCCAAAACCGGTGTGTGGGTGTCGCACCCCACCGAAGGCGAGGACACGCCGGTGCAGCGCCTGGTGGTTTCGGAAAGCCCGGTGGACGCCATGAGCTACCACCAGCTGCACCACCGCGGCGCCGAGAGCCAGCCCAACACGCTCTATGTGGCCACCAGCGGCACCGTCACCGAGCGGCAGGTAGAGCTGATTCAAAAGCTCATCGACAAGCAGGAGCCCAAAGAGGTGGTGCTGGCCAACGACAACGACGCGGCCGGCCGGCGCTTCAACATCAATTACCTTAACGAGCTGCAGGCTCCGCGCCGGGCCCGCGAAGTAGCCGATGGTCAGGTAGCTTACGATGAGGCCCCACGCCCGGTGGAGTGGCACGCGACGGCCGCCGGCAAGTACCACACGGCCCTGCGCGTCGAGTTTCACCACGCCACCCGCGCCGAAGGCACCGGGCACCTGAGTCAGCTTACCACCCAGGTGCAGCAATTGCGGCCGTCGGCGCATGAAGCCGTGGCACTGGAGGTGCAGCGGGCCACCCGGCAACAGACCGTGGTGCGCCTGGTCGTGCCCAACGCCGACAGCCACGCCCTCGAAGAGCTGGCCCGCACGCTTCACGCCCAGCGCGAAACGCAGCGCGGGCAGCTGGAGCGGCAACCGCACGAGCCTGGCCGCCAGCCTGAGAACTTTATTCGCACCGAGTACGCCATCGGCAAGAACTTCAACCGCGACCTTGAGCTGCTCAACCAGGGGCTCACCCGCGAGCAGGTGGCCCAGCAGGCCCGCGCCGACGAGCTTGCCAAGGAGCAGCAGCGCCAGGAAAAAGCCCGGCAGCAGCAGCAGCAACGCCACCAACGCGAAGCCGGTCGGGAGCAGGAGGCCAATTCCCCGGAAGCCCAGCGCCGGGAGGTTGAGCAGCAGCACCAAGCCGCTGCACTGTTCGTCACCGCGGCTGCCGGCAACCCGGCGTTGCAGCGCGCGGTGCAGCTAACGGTAACCGAGTCCGTCCCGGCGGACGAGGCCACCCCCAGCCAGGCCCAGCAGATGCGCGAGCTGCTGCGCAAGGCCGGCGCGCAGGTGGAGCTGCGGGCGGAAGCGGAGCCCACCAGTGGCCAGCTGCACAGTGAGCTGGACGTACGCTACCAGCCGCACGCCAACCCCGGCGGTTTACGCCAGCTCAGTCAGACGCTGGACGCGCTGGATAAGTCCCCGCTGGTGACACTGCGGGAGGATGCCGCTGAGCAGGCCGAGCGCCGCCAGCTGGCCGCCTTGTCCCCAGAGCAGTCGGTTACCACAACGGCCATCATCCGTATCGACGAGCCCGAGCCCCGGGCAGGCGCTACCGGAAAGGCCGAAGCCGTGGCTGAGCAGCTGCGCCAGGCAGGCCTCAATACTGGTTCGCTGCGAAGTGCCACCGACCCGGCCACGCACCAGCGCCACAGCGAGATTGAAGTCAGCTACCGGTTCGACCAGCCCAGCCTGGCCCGGGCTAGTGCTGCCCTCGACGACGTGGCCCGCCAGCCCGGCGTGCAGCTACACGAACATTCCGGCGACCGGGCCGAGCGCCACCGTCTGGCCCCTACCGGCATAAATGCCAGTGGCCTGGCCGACCGTACGGCCGGACCGGAGCGGTAGGGATTGTTCGGCTTGCCGAGCAAATTACCTTGGAATACGGTCTGATTCTTTAGTTTTGCAGCATTAGCAAGCTGCCTACCATGCTGGCGAAAACAGGTTACTCTTCATTTCAAGCGCCACTCGGTCTGCTGCAGGCAGGCCGGACCCTAGCCCCGGCTGCCCTTCACCCGCTGCCGATTTCCGAGCGCCCGGCCCTGTTCGTGGGTCCGCATCGAGGCTAATCCACCTTTCTGGTAAATATCCCCCGCAGCTGCTGCGGTTGCCCGCGGCTTGCCTTTAGCCGACGGGTCGGGCTGTCGTTTTCCGGGCTCCGCCACTGTGGACGTTCTGGAACCCTGGTTGCATCCTTTTCCACGCCATTACCCCGTTATGCTATTTACCGGTTACCGGCATTTTTCTAGTTTTTGCCCCGACATGAAGGGGATACTTTTAGAACTCATCCGCGACACGTACACGCTCTTGCTGCACCTGCCAGCGCACCTGCCCGATGAATCCTGGATGCTGGCAGTCAGCAAGGCCGACCCTGTGTTTTTCTACCTCTATGATGGGGTAGGTCAGCTACAAATTGGAGAAGCTTCCCGTAAGTGTCTGCTACAATGTCTAAAACAGGAACTCGGTGAGCCCGAATAAGTCGGTTCTCCAACAAACAGAAGTGCCCGACAGCCCCGTGCCTGTCGGGCACTTCTGTTTGTATTTAAACGGCGGCACGGTTGCCTAAATCCGGGGACAAGGGCAGTGGGGAAGAAATGTTTCAGCAAGGGCAAATAAATCAATAATTGTTTCCTAAAAAGCAACAAAAATACTCATTTATGCGTTTAATAAGTAAGTAAACGGTTTTAAAAATAGTCACTTAGCTCTTACTTAGCGATGAAAAAGCAAGCCCGCCCCACCGCCGAAAAGACGACCCGCCCCGACGTGTACCAGATTGTAACGGACCGGGTCATTGCCGCCCTCGAAGCGGGCCAGATTGCCTGGCGCAAGCCCTGGCACGCGGCCTACGGGCTGCCCCGCAACTATGTAAGCGGCCGGGCCTACACCGGCATCAACGCCTTTCTGCTGCACCTGGTGGGCGGCACGCCCTTCTTTCTCACGTTCCGGCAGGCCCGGGAGCTGGGCGGCAACATCCGCAAGGGCGCCAAGGGTATGCCCGTGATTTACTACAACGTGACGACCCGCACTGACCAGCAAACCGGCGAGGAAGAGAAAATGCCCTTCATCAAGTACTACACGGTCTTTTCCATTGATGACGTGGAAGGCGTGAAAATCACGCTGCCCGAGCAGCCCCGGGACCGCGCCCACGAGCCCTTGGCCACGGCCGAACCCCTGGTAGCCAACTGGACCAGCTGCCCCCACATCGAGCACGGCGGCGCGCAGGCCTACTACGCCCCCGGCCCCGATGTGGTGAACGTGCCCCGGCCGGAAACCTTCGTTAGCGGCGAAGCCTACTATTCGACCCTGTTTCACGAGCTGACCCACGCCACCGGCCACCCCAGCCGCCTGGACCGCCCCGACCTGGCCGAAGCCCTGCGCCCCAGCGGCCGCGCCGGCTACGCCCGCGAGGAGCTCACGGCCGAGATGGGCGCCGCCTTTCTCTGCGGCCACGCGGGCCTGAATCCTGGCGCCACGCTGGAAAATACCGCCGCCTACCTGCAGTTCTGGCTGGAGCAGCTGCGCAGCGACAAAAAACTGGTGGTGCAGGCCGCCAGCCGCGCCCAGCGGGCCGCGGAGCTGATACTCGGCAACGCAACCCCCAACGAAACGGAGCCCGACCCGAAGCCCATTTCTCCCCCCGCCGCGGTGGAGGTAGTGGTCGTTGAGGAGGCGCAGCCGGCGCCCCAGGTGGAGGCCGGCGCGCTGCTGCCCCGCCTGGCGCTGCCTACGCTGCCGCCGATTGTACTGGGGTAGGAAACCCTGCCTTCGCTGACCACGGTCGTCGTGGCCACGCAGCGCATCGAGCTGGCCCGCCTGCTGGAGCACCCCGCCTTTACCGATGAGCAGCGCCGCACGGCCACGGCCCGGACTCTGGCCGAAACCGACCCCGCCCGCCTGGGCCGCTGGCTGACCAACATCATGCAGCGGGTAGCCGACTGGGAAGAGCACACCCTGGCTGAGGAGGCGCGGCAGAACCCGCACCCCTACCCGGTCGGTGACTACTAACGACTTGTAGTCAAAGCATTACCTGTTTACTTTTATCGGCGGGGTCGGGGGCGGTGAGGTGCCGTCCTGCCGTCTCTGGTTTGCCTTTTACCTTCTTTTAGACTCCTCATGCTTGCCTCCCCTCCCCCACTGCCCCCTGGTGCTGCGGCGCCTTCCCCGCGACGTTTCACGGACCTGCTGCGCCACGGGCGTTACACCTTCACTGAGCGCGAGCTCATGGAGCACCTACGCATGACCTACCGCACCATCAAGCAGCGCGAGGCCGACCCCTCCACCCTCACCATTGCCGAGCTGCTGCGCGTGGCCGACTTGCTCAACGAGCCCGTGCAGGACATTATCGCCGTGGTGCTGGCTGAAGTGCAGACCCCGGCGGCCAGCCCGGCAGACAGAACCAGCGAGCGGTGAAGAGTGTCAAGTTTTTACATGTAAAAACTTGACACTCTTGCGTATTTTTGCCCTTGTTATCTCCCTGCCATGATTGGTTCCATTATGCAGCGCGTCCGCCAGCAAGCCTAGGCTTTCGAGCCGGGCGAGCTGCTCACGTATGCGGATTTGAGCACCGACCCGGCTAGGTTCGGAGCCGTCGCGGCGGCTCTGAGTCGCCTGAGCCGGTAGGGCGTGCTCAAGCGCTACGCCAAGGGCCGGGACTACCGGCCCAAGACCAGCCGGTTTGACGTACTGCAGCCGTCCGATGCGGCCATACTGTGGACGCTCACCGCCGGCGAAGGCACTGTGTCCGTCTACCCGGTCGTAATGGCTCTCTATAACCAGCTCGGCCTGACCACCCAGGTGCCGGCCGAAGTGGTGGTTAGCTCCCCCAGGCTGGGGCGCACCCGGCCCCCACGCAGGCCAGCGACGTGCCGCTGCCCAGGGCATCGTGTGCACCCTGGCCTGGCTGGGCAACGGCCGGCTGGCCAGCGGCGGGGAAGACAACAAGGTGAACATCTGGCAGCTGTTCACCAGGCAGTGCAAGCAGCAAATGCTCCACCACGATTTTGTGCAGGACCTGGCCTGGCTGCCCGCCAGCTGCTGAGCGCTTCCTACGATGGCAAGCTGCGGGCCTGGGAGCTGCCCTAGCGGCGTCGTTCATCCATTTAACCCAAGTTACGGAGTGGCCGCCGCGCGGCGACGGCTTTTCGGAAAACGATGGTCGAAAACCTGCCGCCGCGCGGCGGCTAAGTAAGTAGTCCGCAACTTGGGTTAGGTAGTGAGGCAAAAGTAGTGAGGCGCGGTATTGCCCCTTACAGCCTGTGTTTCACTCAATACTTTGTACGCATTACTTACGACTGGTCACTTAAAACACGTAGCAGCGCCTTGTAGGACGCGTGCTTACTGCCGCTGCTTGCGCCGGCCCAGCGACCAGCGGGCTGGCGCAACGACTGGCTCCGGCCCTGCGTACGGAACTGTGTCCGCGCGGCACCTGCCCTGCCCTACTATGCCTCAGAATAACCTAACTACTACCCCCATGCGCAGCCGATTGCAGCAAGCTTTGCGGCGGGCCCTGTGCGCCGGCGCGAGCGGCCTGGCCGCTTGCCAGGGGCACGAGCAAGTGCCCACCGCCACCGCCCCGGCGGCCGGGTCGCCCCCGGTCGTGGCCGCCGCGCCCACTCCACCCCTGGTGGCGCAACGGCTGGGCGGGCAGGGCGGCTTGTGGATTTCCCTGCCTGCCACCTACGCGCTGAAAACCACTGACGGGCCTGATTTTTCGGTGCATTACTTCGCGCCGGCCGACACCACGGTGCGCTCCCGCTACACGGGTGGGCTGTATTTTGGCTACAATCCGCAGGGTAGCGACAGCACGGCGGGCTGCCAGCGGCGGCGCGTAACCGTTGCGGTGCTGGGCCGTCCCGTCCGCTTCGCAGTGCAGCGTTGCGCCACCGGCTACGTGGTCGATGCCGTGTTCAATGGCCCCAGCGGCCCGCCGCTCGTCATCAATGCCTTCGGCGAAGCCAAGTCGGCGGACGAACTGCGCCAACTACTGGCCATCTTTGCCACGCTGCGCCTGCAGCAAGCGACCCCGGCCAGGCCAGGGCCGGGCGCGGGGCCAACCAAATGAGCGCAGCTTGCCAGGCCAACGTTTTCTCCCGCAATTATTTGTCAGCACCATAGTGGTAGTAGTGGCCTGGAGCTGCCGCTTCGCGGCGAAGCTTGTGCTTCAGAACAGCGGCCGGAGCTTTGGCAGCCGCACCACCGGCCCGCGGCGCGGCACCAGAAACTGGGCGCTGTCGCGCACAAGCCGGCCAGTGGCCGTGCGCAGTTGGTAGGTGTGCGCCACTTGCGTGCCCCGGCGGGTGGTGTCGTACTTGGCCGCAATCTTATTGAGCCGGATGCCATTGTTAAGCAGACTATCCAGCAGATGAGAAGTACTGTCAGAGTACCGGTCAGACAAGGTGCTGCCCCGCTCGGCGTAGGCCCGCAGCCACCGCGTTTTCACCGAATCTTCGTAGTCGCGGGCCCGCAGAATGGCCAGGGAGTCGTCGTCCACCTGCCGCCACTTCCGCACGGGGCCCCAGCGCAGCGGCTGGTAGCTGGCGGGGCGGGCGCTGTGCTGGCGGATGTGGGCCGTCACCGCCTCCTGCAGGGCGGCCGGAGGGTCGGACGACTGGCAGCCCACGGCCAGCAACAGGGACAGGAGCAACCAGTAGTTCATTTAAAAAGCAAGGAAAGTGCCGGATGCTATACGGTCCGGTAAGCTCCCCTGTTGGTCCGGGCCGACCTAAAGCCAGACTTTTTCGTTAGCAGCCCCATGAAGCAACTCCTGCGCGCTGCCGCGTGGCTGGCCCTCTGTTCCAGCGCCGCCTGCCGCCCCGAAACGCCCGCTACGGAACAGGCGACCCAGCCGGAAAAGGCAACCCCGCCGCCAACCGCGGCCCCTGCTCCCCCTACCCTCACCCGCCCCGTTCCGGTCAAGGCCCCGGGCTCGCCTGATACCCTGCGCCTGCCCGGTGGCCAGGTCGGGCTGCTGCTCCAAATCTCGGGGGACTCTTTCGACAAGCTGCCCTTTGGCGGCTTGCCCGATTTGCCCAACGACGCTACTTCCGAGCAGTTGCCCCCCGAGCAGGGTCGGGTAACCCGCCAGGGCCTGTCGCTGCTGCTGCGGCCGGCGCAAGGCCCCGCGGTGCGGCTGGCCTCCACGCCCGACGCGCAGTTTACGCTGCAAAATGGCGAAGGCGTGAAGTACATGTACTGGAGCCGCTTGCCCGCCGCCCACCAGTGGGTGGTACGGACCTGGTACTGGGAGTCGGACGGCACCGTGCTGGTGGACCAGCGCACCGGCCGTCACGTCGAGTTGGTGGGCACTCCCGTGGCCTCGCCCGATGGCCGCCTAGTGCTGCTCACCAGCCCCGGCCTGGGCGGCGGCGACCAACCCAATCGGCTGAGCCTGGTGCAAGTGGAAGCCACTGGGCCGCGCCTGCTGTGGCAAATCGAGCCCACCGACTGGGAGCCGGTCGAAGCCCGCTGGCTCGCCCCCGACCGCGTGGTACTGAAGCGCCGCCACGCCCTGCCCGACGGCAGCATGGCCGACGACGCCCCCGTGACCTACGACCTACTCACCCTGCCCCACTAAACCGCCGCGCCATGCCCCTTACCCGCTGGCTACTGGCCGCCGCGCTCCTGCTGAGCGCCTGCCGCCCCAACCCGCCTCAGGAAGCCGCACCGCGCCTCAAGCCGCTGCTCGATGCCCTGCCCGCCCGCTACCGCTCCTTCGACCGGCAGGATACGCTGGACAGCTACTGGGCCCCTAGTTCGCTGCTGGCCGACAGCCTGTTCCAATTCACCGAGGCCCACCGCAGCCGGGTGCTGCTGCGGGTGCGGTTTGTGCCCGCCTCGGCCGTGGCGGCGGCCCGGCTCGATACGCTCACCTTCCGCCGCCCCACCTTGGACTTCAACGAGGACGGCCGGCTGGGCTACGAGTGGGAATTCTTTTTCGGCAGTAACGCCGAACCCACCCTGACTGAAACGCCCGACGGAGTGCCGCTCCGCATGGCCCTGGCGTACAGCTACCGCCTGGCGCTGCAGGAATACCGGCGCTGGTCGGCCGGCAACTACTACGAGCGCAACGTCTACCTGCTGGACCACTACTTCAGCGTTGAGGCCGTAGCCCGCGTGAGCGACTCGGTGGTGTACGTCCGCGCTTTTCCGCTGCTGGCCGACCAGCCCCGGCCTGATACGCTCTACACCTACTACCGCGGCGGGCCGCACCGCAAGCGCATCCCCCTGGTGGCCGACCGGCCCGACACTACCCGGCACGCCCTGCTCCGCCTCAGCTTCCGCGAGCTCAGCCACTCAGCCAACCTGGAGTAGGCCGCTGCTTGGGGGCTTACTCGCCACAGAATTTCGCGTGCGTGCCGTTGGCGCGGCGCGCGGCCTGCATTTCGTCCCAGCCCGCGCGCAGGGCCTCGGCTAGTTGGGCTAGGCCGTCGTTCACTTCCTGGTTGAGGGCGGGCCACTCCGCGGCGGGCCGCAGGGCCAGGTCGGGGTGCATCAGGGAGAAATCGGGAACGGTCTGTTTGTCGGCCCGCACCCGCTCAATAGTGCCCAGCCAGCGCTGTTGCGAGCGGCCGGCGTAGCCGTTGAAGTACGGTCCGGCCAAGTCCATAAACGCGCCGTGGGCACTTTCCAGCTCAAAGGCCGGGTCGAACATCTGCCCTATTTGCCCGGGGTCCAGCAGGCGGTGCAGCAGCCGGGCCCGGTACTGCGCTTGGTAAAACCAGTACAGCCCCTCGTCGCGCTGGCCCAGGTCGAAGAGGCGCAGGGCCAGCACGAACAGCACCACCGCCGGCTGGTAGGCCAGCGCCGGGCCCAGGGCTGCCGCCATCGGCCCGATGGGATCGGGCGTGGCGTATTGCAGCGCCTGCCCCAGCGGCCCGACGTTGATTTCCGGGCCCTCAGCGTTGTAGTAGGGTGTGACGTAGAGCGGGATGGGCCCGGCCAGCCCAACGGGTAGTGAAGTTGGCATCGAGTAAAAGTTTAGGCGAAAGACGCCGGGCTACACGCAGGTTGGCCGACCGGGTAGGGACGGCCGCCGCCTGAGGTCTACCTAGGGCGAAGCAGGTGGCGCAGGGCGGTGACGCGGCCATCCTCCTGGTGGCCGCGCCGCCGGCCCACCGCTGCCTCATGCCGATAGGCCGCCAAAGGCCGCGGGAGGTAGCTTATTGGCAGAACCCGGCAGGCGCCGTACGCTATACCTGGTAGAGGCTGAAACAGGCGTAATCGGTGCGCGCCCCAAGGGCGTCGTCAACGAACCGCAGCCGGGCCGTTTTCACGCAGTGGCGGAGTGGGAAGCGGTGCAAAAGCTGCCGGGTAGCCGGGTCGAACAGCTCGACCCAGGTTTCGCTCATCACTGCCAGGCGCGACTGGTCGGCGTTGAGGCAGTACGTTTTTACGCGCAGGGGTCGGTCTTCGCCTTCAAGCAGGGTGAAATCGACTTCCGCTTGCTGCGCGAGATCGAAGCAGCGCAGGCGGCCGGTACCGTGCAGCTCCAGCAGGAGCAGCCGCTGGTCGTCGGCCATAAACTCCATTTGCTGGACCAGTCCAAAATCTCCGGTGAGCGTGTGCTGTAAGCTACCGTCCAGAGCGCTGCGCAGCTGCACCTCTCCTGGCACGGTGTGCACGGCCAGCACCTGGCCGTTCCGCCCCAGCGCGGCCGCGAAGACCAAAGAGCCCTTGACTAGTTGCGTCGCGAGGGGCTGCCGGAACAGTGCCTGCCGGTCGGAGTCCAGCACCACCAGCTCGCCATTGGCCACAAACGCGGTGCGGCCCGTAGCCAGGTGGTACTCGTACACGATGTGGTCGAGGTCGAGCACCAGGGCCTGCCAGGCCGGCTGGTAGTGCGCGTCCCAGGCCAGCACGGTAGGCAGTGCGAGGGTATCGAGCAGGAGCCCGGCCGCGTCCAGGCGCAGCAGGAAATCCTGCTGGTCGGTGGCCGAGCGGAACCAACCGTGCTGGTAGACAAACAGACCCGCGGGCGTGTCGGCAAACGTCAGGCTGCCGGTATAGCCACCCCCGATGAAGCGGTGCAGCAGCGGCTCGCCGGGGGCCGCGGCCGCCTGGTGCAGCACAAAGCCTTTTTTCAGCAGCGCCCACTCCTGATGCTCCGCGTACGTAGCGGCTTCGGCCGCCGTGGCGAAATGCTTTTCCGTACGCCGGGTTTTGCCGCCGCGGACCGTCTCCGTGCTCACGTGATTGTCCGCCAGCGTGAGCGTGGTGCTTTGGTCGGTTTGCGGGTGGTGGAGCTCGTGAACTTGTGGGTGAGTCATGGTCGTGCAGCAGGGCAAGAAATTACGGACGGACGTCGGGCCGGGGCCGGCCCTTATGGTCAATATATTGCCACGCCGCGCAGTCCCAATACCAATGCTCGCCGTCGCGCACCCGCCGGCAGCGGCGGCCCACCCGCGCCCGGCCGTGTTCGAAGGGAAGGGCCGCCTCGTACTGCGGGGGCAGTACCACGCGCCCGGTGGCAGTATCGGCGTAGCCAATCAGCCCGGTGGCGTTCACGATGCGCAGCACGCCCTCGGCGGGGTAGTCGGGTCCGTTGTCGAAAAGAAACGGGTGGAACAGCACCCGCTCCTACCGGTCGATGCCCACCCAGTCGCCGCCGGGCTGAAGTACCAGCGCCACCTTATCAAACCGTTCGGTGGCCGCCATGGCGTAGCGCCCGAAGGGAATCACGGTATCGCCGGCCGCCGACACGTAGGCGCAGGCGTCATCATAAGGGCGCTGCACCAGCCGAAGCGAGCCGGCCGGGGGCTGCGCGGGCGTCTCGGGGCGGCAAGCCCCCAAGCTCAGCAGGGCCAGGGTAAGCGAAGCGACAAACTCCTTGGGCATGGCGGCATAATGGGACCTTTCCCCCGTATTCGGACGTAGCGGACCGAAGGTTGAGCTGACTGGCTATTTGACTAAGTTCGCCTTGTGCTATGCCATGGCTTCGTTGGGCAAGTTGCGGTGGGCTGTCTCTTCCATCCACGATGAAAATCTTCTTAAGCAGTGCTTTACTTGCCGTTTTCGCTATGCTGCTAGGCCGCTTGTTTGGATTCGGCAGCGCGGCGCGGTCCGTTGACCTGGACGGACTGGCCACGCTGGAGCTGCCCGCCTCTTTCCATTTGGATGACACGCCGGAGCGGCAGCTGCCCGTGGCGCGCCGTCTGCGTCGGCAGCCCTACCTGCACCGGGCGCCCGTATCAACCGACCAGCTAACGTACTACTTGCCCAGCCACGATTCGCAGGGCTTTGGCGGCCGAAAGGTACCGGCGCTGCTGCGCGTCACTCTCTACGCCGACGATGTGCCGCTGGCCGACGCCCCCGACCAAGCGTACTTCCATACCATCACCCAGCAGAACTACCACTACGACGGCCAACGAGAAGCCGAGTACGCCCGGGCCGCCCCCGCTGGCGAAGGCCTTTACTTCACCGAAGAGCCCCAGACCTCCTCCGGCTGGTTTTCCGTGCAGGCGTATCACGAGCAGCACCTCATCCTGACCGACCCGGCCCAGCACGTTCGCCTGTTTCTGAGCGCCGACGACCGGGAATTGTCGCGCGCCGCCGCCGAAAAGCTGCTGCGCCAGGTTCTAAGCAGCCTCCGGCGCGAACCGGCGGCCCTGGCCCGGCACTTTCAGTATCTGCGCCATTTCTTATCGAATGCGGCGGCCATCAAGGAAGAAAATGTGCAAGCCAATCTGCTCCACTTCAATCAGCAGCTGGGCGAGGCCGGCCTGCCGCCGCTGCGGCCCGTGGAGCTGTATCAGCCGGGCCGCTTCGTGGATGTCGGCGACTGTCTCTACGGGGTGAATGAGGAGCAGTGCGTGCAGCTTTTCGCGCGCCTGGGCACCTCCACGGTGGGGCAGCCGGCTACTCCGCCGTATTTCACGGCCAACGACCACGCCGGGCGCTACCTGGCCTCGTTCAACCAGCAGGCCATTTTGCAGCAGGGCGTGCCGGCCGGGCAGGAGCCGCGCTACCGCACGGGCGTATCGCCGCCGCTGTGGTTTCCGCCCGAGGAGTTTGCCGATTTTCGCCTGGCTGACTTACTGCGCGAAACCGACGAGTCGCGGGCGCGGGCCCAGCGGCAGCCGGGCTTTGCGGCGGCGCGGCGGCGGGCGCCTACCTACTGGGACCTGAGCCGGGCTGAAGGCGACCACAGCCGCGCCACCCTGGGCCAGCCCGCCGACTACCGCCACGCCGGGGTGATGTACGACACCGTGACCGAAGCATACTTTACGCTGCATTATGTGGGCACCCGCACGGCCGCCGGCCGGCCGCCTGAGCTCGTCTTTACCCTGGAAGTCTTCGACGGCAGCACCCGCTACCGCAAGGTGGCCGCCGATGCGCAGTACCACGCTGTGGACGCTGGCCGGGGCGGCCAACTGGAACTGACCGTGGCCGGCGTCCGCTACCGAGTGCACATCGAGCCGCCCGCGCAAGGCCACCTGACAGTAGAGCCACTCCAATAGCAGCAAGAACTCACTCCAAAACCGCTCTATGTCCACCCCTATACCGACGCCGGATATTTCCCTAGCGACGTTCCGCCGCGCCTACTTTGGGCCGATTGACAAGTACTTGGCTTGGCACGACGGCTTCGACGCCGACACCGCCTGCTTGGTCGCGCTTTCGCCCACTGAGCGCGCCCAGGCCGAAACCGAGCTGCTGATGGCCCTGCGCGAGCGTAGTGCCGATGCCCGTGCTATTTTGGGCCTGGGCTACTTGCGCAGCGAAGAAGCCCTGCCGCTGCTGCACCAGGATTTCTACGCCCACTACGCCCTCACCGCCATTGCCCAAATAAACCCGGCCGGCCTTGACCGCGCCCTGCTGGCCGATGTGCTGACTACCACCAACGCTTCGCACCTCATGGACGTGTTGGTCGGCTTGCCTAAAGCCTTCACGCTGCCGCAGGTAGGCTCGGCAGTGGCCGCGGCCGCGCTCCGCCATTTCACCCACCCCGACTATTTGGTGCGCTACCACGCGCTGAATGCACTTCGGCGGTTTTACGGCGTGCTGGTACCCAAACCCGATGACTCGCCCGCTGTCCTCAGGGCCGATACATTGTTTGGGCTGATTTGCCGCAAACGCGCGCCGCGCGCCTACCGCCAGGCCCAGCAGCTGTTTATTGCTCAGGTATCGGCTGCTATTCTACAAGCATTTCCGCTGACGGCGTCCTTCAAGTAGTCGTCATTAGGCAGCTAACTACCGCTATACGCCGCACAATTGGTCGCAATTATGCAGGGGAACAGGGTGTTGAGAACCGGTGCGGCCCCGGGGGACTAAGCTACGCCTTTTCCAAGACGCAGTATTTCCACATAGCCTGTTCACGCAAACGGTCTAACAGGTAGCTTACTTACGCCTCAGGTAATGGGTTTAGCTCCACGAGCTACGAGCCTTTCCTGGACGGGGGAGCCAATGCCGTAGACCACGTCATGATGGTTCACGCATAGCAGCCATGTGTACTTTCTCGAAATCAGGTACACCTCGTCCAGGTAGTAACACTCGGTCAGTATGCTGCGGATGGCGTGGGGCGTCCCCTGGTAGAACCAGAATTTGTCCCCGAAGTTGACCGTTTCGTCGAGCATCAGCCAGACGGTTTCTTCAGGGTCGACCAAGGAAGTCAGCAGTGTATGCGGCTCGTCTTCGCACACGAGCCCTACGGCTCCTGCTCGTAAGTGTTCCCATAACCAGCGGGGACGAGTCGTCGGGTGGTCCAAGCGGCAAAACGCACGGTGAATACGCTCTTCCAACCGGGTCCAGTCGGTGGTGAAGGGCAAAGGCGCAAAGTCCTGCTCGGATAGCTGCAGCCGTTGGCGGGCCTGCTCAATTTCAGCACGTAGGTCGGACCACATAGAGCGAAGATAAGCAGGCGCTGCTGGTGCCTCCTTCGTGTTCAGCGAAACGGTCGAAAAGCAAATCGAGCGTATGTTTATCACTGGCACACTTTGATGACCCGACATGGAATGTACTCTACTGGAAGCCTATGAGACGACGGGACAGCTTCCCGAACACGCCCTCGCGGAACTCACGGACGAGGAGGACGACTCGGCCGCTGGTCTGTGCCTCTACCGCTGCTATCGGCAACGCCCCAATATTGCTTTTGCCCGCGCCCTACTCGCTGAATTGAGCACCCGGTATGTGTACGCCTATACCCACGGGGGCCCGGCCACGACCCAGGGGCTGCGCTTAGCGGGGTACCTCATTGGCCTGCATGGTGACGTGCACGACGCCCTCGCACTCTGGCGCACCAAGCAACTCACGTTTGACACGGCCTGCGAGTTTGACATTCAACTCGTCGCCTTTGCCGGCGTTTCGCAGACGTTAGCCTATCTGCAAGCGCTGCCCGACTCGGCTGCGGCGGCTGCGGCAGACTACTTGCAGCAATGCCAGGCCGCGGGCAATTTCGACGGCTTGGAGGAGTATTTCTCTCCAGACAACCTGCCCTACTGGATGTAACTTCTTGGGCGCGGCGAACCTATTCATGGGCTGGGTTGGCCCGTTCAAGAAAACGGTCGAAAAGTAAAAGGAGCGAAATGGATTACATATTTAGGTTTTCTTGCTAGCATGAGCTCTACTCGTCTCACTTCCATACAACACTTTGTTGACAGGGCGCTTCAACAAGCGGATCAGGTTGGCCTTACCCAAAGCCCGGATCCGCAGATGCCCACCGCCATGCGTAATGGAGAGGCGAATGCTGATGGCTGGATACCGTGGAAAGCAATTCCCAGCACCGTCTCCGATGCCGATATTAGGGAGCTGGAAAGCCAGGTTCACGTACAATTTCCTCACCTGTACGTGGCGTTTTTGCAATACAAGCACTTTTATGAGCTGCTGCCCTACAAAGAAATCAGGTTCTTCCCGCACGTGCTCGGCCAGTGGAAACAGGAATTACTGGCTATCTATTCGGATGGATGGGACCCAGACGAGTTAATTGGTAAGGGCTATATTCCCTTCGCTACTTATTCTGATTGGGGCGTTGTCTGCTTCAATACCACTAAGCCAGTAGCGAAGCATGAGGATTGTGAAATCGTGATGATAGATCATGACCAACTTTCTGTCCTCGCAGCGACCGTGCTATACCCTTCCTTTGCGATTATGATAGAGGACTTGATTGCGGAGCTGCAAGTGTCAAAGTGGGGATCAACATAAGCTGCCTTGCCATTGGCTATAGAACATAAATCAGTTCAAGTCGAGGCCGACATGTCCAACTGCGTTCAGCAAAACGGTCCGAATAGCGAAACGAGGGTTCTAAAGCTAAGGCCCTTGCTAAGATTAAGGAGAACAGCGACGGTTGTCAGTGAAAGCGCTTGAGCAGCTTGCCCTTCGTGGAATACACCGCACTCACATCGAAATGAGGGATATCATCGCACTGGTATAAAAGCCCGCGTTCCCCCACCCCGATGTCGTAGCCGAACCGCCCGCGCACTATCACTGTGTCGAGCCGCCCGTGCCGGACCCGGTGCTGGTAGTAGCGGTAAAAGGCGGTCGTATCGCGAGCATTGCCACTCGGAAAGGGCACCAGCAAAGACGTACCGGAAAACAGGCGTCGTACTAAGCTGTTGGGGTACTCTATTCTCACCACGCGGTAGGCCTCCTGAAACTCATCGCAACCCCACTCGCTCGGCCAGGTAATGGTCACGCGGGCGGGGGGCAGAAACCGGTGTTGCAGGGCGTCTACGGCCCCTGCGCCCGCGCCATAGAGCAGCAAGCCGACAACCAAGAGTACGGGAACGGCAATCAACCAGGCGACGAATTTGAGGGACCGCTTCCACATGCCGCAAGCTACGGCCGCGCAGGACGAATACAACGGTCCCAGTGTTCAGTGAAAGGGTTCATTTGCTTATGGGAAAAGCTCGATATGGTGTTCAATCAACTCGTACAGGCCCTGCACGATGCGCGGGCGCAGCGCCTCAAACGCCGCACTGGCCGCCTCAAATTCCGGCGTAGGGCTGTACCACCCCGTGCGGGCCAGCTGGTGACGACGGGGCTCGGCCGGCGCCTGTGCGAGCGCGGCGACAGACCGCAGGGCGCGGCTGGCCTGCGGGAGCGCCAACAACTGGTCGACGTACGCGAGCACCGCCTCGAGATGGAAGTACACGGCCGCGTCCAAGCTTTCCCAGTCTTCGTAGGCCAGCCACTCGCTCACCACCAGCACACAGGCCAACGGGGGCGGCAACGACTGGGCGGCCTCGAGGTCGAGCCAATACGTGCGGGGCACCCGGTGGGTCTGCGCCACTGCGTCGGCCACCCGGCGCACGGCATCATCGGGCACTCGGTAGCGCCGCAGCAGGCGTTGCGTGAGCGAGTAACGCGCCTGCCCCAGTTGCTGCAAGGTCCGCGGCACGTCATAGCCCGCCAGCTCTAGCGCGTGGCGCGCCGCGGCTTCGGGGACCTGCGCTTGCTGGGCCACCTCCCGCGTGAGTTCCTGCTGAAACAGGGCTTCGGCGGCCGCCACATCGCCGTGAGTTTGCTGCAACAGCACCAGCCCGTGCCCCACACCAATGGGGGTACGTTGGCGCAGGGCGTGCAACTCCTCTCGGTACGCTCCCATAGTAGTGCTAACCCGGGAAGTTCATAATAGGTGGTTCAGGATAACGGTGGTTTAAGTGGGTAGTTGGGCTACCCAGTTGTCTTTTAATCCAAACCCTTTACCCCAGGCACTCCCTACCCTACTTGCCTTTCGTCGGCGGGCCGTGCTGCAGGTAGTAGTTAACCGCTTCGTCGACCAACTCTTTCAGGTACACCCGTCGGCTGTGGTGCATGAGCTCCTCGTGAATGTAAGCCAAAGCTGCCCGCTGGGTCTCCCCTTCTAGGCGAATCAGGGACGGCTGCAACCCCGACGAGCTGCCTTCTACGGGGGCGGGGTCCTGCACTTTCGGGGGCCGGCCCCTCCCCTTCTTGGGCGTGGCAGCTACTGCGGCCGGCTGGGGTCTGGCCGGTGGCGCAGGTGCTAACACCGGGGCTGTTGGAACTTCAGGAGCGGCAGCTACTGGCGGAGCAACAACCGGCGCTGGTTCCGGGGCCGCTACGGGCACCGGGGCAGCGGCCGCGGGCTCAGTGGCGGCGGGGGCGGCGGGCATGTGCCCGGGCTGCCCCCGCAGCATGGACATCTTCTCGTCCGTGGAGATCTTCAGGCGTTGAATCTTGGCCATTACGATACGAGTTCAGCAGTGAGCCCAGCGCGGGCAATCAGTTCGTCGCACAGGGCCCGTACTTCGGCTTCCACGGAAGCATCGGCCCCCACCGCCCGCCGGTAGGCCGGGTTGAGGTAGCTGTAGCGGGTCGAGAGGCGCTTGTAGCAGCCCAGCTGGCGCAGCGAAGCATGTAGGCGCGGCAGACCCAGCGCGTCGGTGAACTCGTCCATGTCCTTTTCCTCTTTCAGGTTGGTGCGGTGCGAGTGCACGCCGAAGAACTGGAAGTCCAGCCCCTGCTCCCGCGAGAGCCGGGAAATCTCCTGCAGCAGCTGCATAAAGGAAATCGTGGCCAAGCGCTCGGCGTCGGACGCGCCCACGGGCACAAGCACCACGTTGGCGCCGCTGAGCACATCAATCATGGCCGTGTCATCCGAGCGGCCGGGCACATCGATGAACACCACGTCGTAGTCATCGCTGACCTCATCGAGTCGGTCGTATACCTGACCCATACCTACCGATTCCAGCGCGTAGGGAAAGGCCGGCTCGGCCAGCGTTCCGGCTTCGCGCTCTAGGTCCACACTGGGCTGGTCGTTGGTCAGGCGCACCCCGGCCAAGGTCTGCTGGGAGTCGGCATCGACCACGAGCACGCGGTAGCCATAGTCGGCGGCTAGCGCACCCGCCAGCACGGTGATGAGGGTACTCTTACCAATGCCACCCTTCTGGTTGGCAACGCAAATGATTTTCATAAGGCAGGGGAACTAATGAGGAAAGCCACAGGAGAAGCAGTTTGCAAAATAAGCATCTTGTTTCTCAGTTTTCAAATCTACTTGTAAACTTATTTTTTTATTTCCTGAAAAATAAAGCAAGTGTGTGGCTGAGAAATTATAAGCATTGTTTACTATTTTCCTTGTTTCCTAGAAAATAAAGCAAGTGTGTTGCTGAGAAACCACAATCATTGTTTGCTATTTTTCTTGTTTCCTAGAAAATAAGGATAAGAACTGCCTGATAAACTGAAAAACAAGTTGCTCGGTAAATATTCTACAAAAGTTCTCAAGAAACTTATTTCCTTAAATCTTAAGAAACAAAGCGAAATACGGGACGTAAAGCGACCAGGATACCAGGTTTGTCTTTTGGATTTACTTGTTTCCTGGGAAATAAATAAATCAACAGGTTTGCTCCATTAGCCCTACTGAACCCGTCTAGATAGCCTCCTGAAGGGCTTTACTGCGCGATTCTGCCAGCGTGCCATGAAGCACTACAACTGGAAGCATGGCACATGGACAGGTTGGTAGCCGGAACGTGCTCAGCTAGCTCGCCTACAGGTAGTGAGCAGCAGGCATAAGGGTGGTTAGCAAGAAGACCGCCATTTATTCGTGCTAACGCGCTGATTAAATAGCGGTTAAATATCAACAGAGTTGATATTCGTTAATCCGGTGAGCTAATGCCATGACTGCCAAGTCCTCAAAATTAAAATCAGCCATATGCTGGACCAGCCCCAAAACACCTCACCTCAACCTGCCCATAGCTCCGCTGTCAAGCACCTCACCGTGAGTGGACCGGCACACCGCATGGTGGGAGCAGAAGCTGCGCGGTTGGGGGTAACCCGCACCGAGTACGCCGATGCGGCCATTCGCTATTTCGCGGAGCGCGGCTTGAACCCGGTGGAAACGCAGGCCCGGGAGGGTCAGCTCATCATGGCCGAGGTGAAGCGGCTGGGCGACCGGGTGTTGTCTTACCTGCGGGAGCAGGAGAGGGGGATACTGCTGGAGTTGCTGCGCTCTCAACTGCGGCAGCAGGCAGTGCAGGAGCAAACGCTGCGCGTCGTAGAGAATTTATTGGCCCCGGAAGGTGGGGAAGCTTTGCGCAAAATACAGCAGAAAAATCAGGCGCGTATCGCAGGAGCCGTAGCGGCCGGGGTAGCTGCCTTGGATACAAAGGTCCTTAAGAAAACGCGCTAAACCAGGATTAAAGCCATGCATACCAAGCTCATTAACCCCAAAACAAACGGCGAAAAAGCCTATAATAACCAGGGAAGTGCGGTCCAGGTCCTGAATTACCTGACCCACGAGGCCCGTCAGAATGGGCAGGAGGCGCGCTTCTTTGATGGCCAGCAGGACCTGCTGGACCGGGAGGCGGTGCTGGCCTCCCTGGACGGCAACGTAAAGGGATTGCGAGCAGGGGAAGCCAAATTTTATTCCCTGGTGCTTTCTCCGAGCCCCGAGGAATTGGCGCACATCGGTGGGGGCGATGAAGCGAAGCTGCGGGCTTATACCCAGGAAATGATGGCCGCCTACGCCGCCGGCTTTCGGCTCAAGGATGATGGGGCCGTAGGGAAAGATGACCTGGTGTGGGGAGCCATCATTCACCACGAACGCACCCATCGCAGCACCGACGCGGCCGTGCGGACCGGGGAAGCCCGACCGGGGCAGGCCCGGCCCGGCCTGCAGGCCCACATCCACGTGGTCGTTTCGGCCCGGGATAGAGCGCAGCGCGTTACGCTGAACCCCGGCGGGCGGGTCAGCCGGTTCAGCTTACGCGACTGGCAGGACGAGGCCCGGGTGCTATTCGAGCGCCAGTTTCACTACCAAGGCCCAACTCCCAGCCGAAAGGCCGCCCCGGCCATCAAGGAGCCAAACCCCAAACGAAATGTCCGCATTGCCGAGCGCGTCGAGCAGCTAAACCGGCAGGCGGACCCGGGCCAGCAACTGGATGCGGCGCGGGTGCAGCGCATTGCGCAGAGCCGGGGTTACGACCCCATTTTCTACGACCGGCTCCGCCGGCTGGAAGGGCGCGCCCGGCAGGGGCAGCCGCTGGACAATGCCTATCACCTGCTGGCCACCGGCCGCGAGGAGCCCGCCCGTGACCAAACCGGCCACCAGGTCCGACATGCCCTGCACAGCTTTCAGCAGGCCCTGCGCGCCACCAGCGGCCCCGACCGCGTGGCCACTCAGGACATCGGCGAGCAGCGCGGACGCCGGCAATGGGAGCCCGAACTGTAACCCCGATGAGCTAACCCCTTCATTCTATTTCCCCATGAGCATGATGAGCGCGCCCCGGCAGCCGGCTACCCACCGCCTGACTGGCCTGTATGTGGCCTTAGGTCTGCTGTTGTTATTGCTCGCTGCTGGCGAGTACTACCTGCTGTCCCATCCAGCATTCAACGCTAATGCGGCGGCCCTAGGCGTGCCCGCTGCCGGCTTGGGTGCTTCCATCGCCAGCCGCCTGCTGGCGGGAGTGGTTACCTTTTACCAACACTTTGGTTTGGTCGTGCGCGGGGCGATTATGGTAGCCGGCCTGTTGCTCGCGTTGCTGCTCAAAGCGCCGCCCGCCCGGCCCGGCCAGCGCCGCTGGCAGCCCACGCGGCTGCAGTTGCGGCGCACTCAGTTAGGGGCCGCCGGTGTGGGCTTGGTAGGCGGGGCGTTGTTGCTGGCACTGGCGTCGTTTTCCGCTGACGCGATTGGCTGGCTCTATCCTCTTGCTGCCCTGCTCGTGCTGAGCGCGGGTCTGGCAGCCGGTATTGCGCGGGCCCTGCACAAAACCGAGCGGTTTGGGCTGCGTACCGAGCGCCGGCAGCAGGCCTCGGAGCACGGCTTTAGTTTGGCTACTACGGACGGCGGCTGGATAAACATTCCCAATCCGTTTCGCGGCACGCTGGTGCTCGGCGGGGCCGGGGCCGGCAAGTCGTACTCGATTGGGGAGCCCTTGATTGAGCAGTTCACCGAGAAGGGGTTTGCCGGGCTCATCTACGACTTTAAGTTTCCGGTGCTGGCCGAAGCCGCCCAGAAGGCTTTTGTGCTGGCTGATGCCAAAGCTGCGGCAGGGGAGGGGAGGCCTGAAGTGCAGCTACACATCATCAACTTCAAAGACCTGGAGCGCAGCGAGCGAGTAAACCCGCTGCGGGCCGACAAGATGCCGGTGGTGGCTTACGCCAACGAGTACGCCCGCGCCATTATGGCCAACCTGAACCCGGAGAGCATCAAAAAAATGGACTTCTTCGACACCAGCGCCAACGCCTTTCTAACGGCTATCATCTGGTTTTACAAGAAGAACTTCCCCGCCTTCTGCACCCTGCCACACGTGGTCAATACGGCCCTGCACCCGGACTTTACCCACGTGCTGAGCATGCTCGACACCGACCCCGAGTGCGGGGACATGGTGCGCTCCATCACCACGGCCGTCAAGCAGCGGGCCGAGAAGCAGGTGGCCGGCGTCATTGCCTCGCTGCAGATTGTGTTAACGCGCATCAACTCCCCGGAAATTGCCTGGGTGCTCACGCCCGACGAGGCGAGAGGGGAGGGATTTTCGCTGGAGCTGAACGACCCGCAGGCACCCAAGGTGCTGGTGGTGGGCAACGACCCCACGCTGAAAGAAACCTTCTCGCCGGTTATCAGCTGCATCGTGGCCGTGGCGCTGAAGCTCATGAACCAGCAGCACAAGCACCCGAGCTACATATTTCTCGATGAGGCCGCGACCATCTACGTGCCCAATCTGGAGGTGATACCGGCCACGGCGCGCAGCAACAAAGTGGCCATGATTTACATGACTCAGGACCTGAGCCAGATGATTGATGCCTACGGCCGCGACAAGATGCAGGTGATGGTCAGCAACCTCAACAACCAGTTTTTCGGCAAGGTCAACTCCCTGGAAACCGCCAAGTTTGTCTCGGAGCTGGTGGGCAAGGAAGACCGGGAGATGGTGTCGGCCAGCCTGGGCCGCAGCCAGAGTGGCGGCAGCCGCGGCGCGGGCAGCAACGCCAGCCAGAGTGTGAGCTGGCAGGAGCGCAACCTGGTGCGCCTGCAGGACACCATCACGCTTGAAACCGGGGAGTTTATTGGCCAGACGGTGGAAACCGAGCATCCCTTCTTCCAGGGCAGAGTGGAGCGCCAAGCGGCGGCTGGCACTTACCCGCTACACCCGCTGGCCACTTTTGAGGGTGGGCCGGCACCGGTGCTGGCCGAGGCGCCGATAGGGGAGGGGCGAGAGCAGGATTGGCTAAGTCAGCGGCGTGCGGCCCGTCAGGCCGGCAGCACCCCCACGACAGGCCCAGTTAGTGCCCTGCAAGCCGTGATTCAAGCCAATTTCGAGCTTATCCGCGAGGATGTGACCGACATCGTGGGGCAGTATACCAACACCCTGAAGGCAGGTGAGGCAGTGCAAAGGGACCGGGAGCCGCTTTTATAACGTGCCCACAGGCAAATAGGGCAAGGGGCAGGTGGACCGGCCCACCTGCCCCCAAAGCGCGCTCTAGCGGTTTATCATCTGCTGCGCGGCCGGGGAGTAGCGCTCACCCTGAATCGTGATGTGGGCGGCGGCTTCTTCGATTTCGCGCAGGTCGGCGGCGGTCAACTCTAGGTCGACGGCCCCGAGGTTTTCTTCGAGGCGGTGCAGCTTGGTGGTGCCGGGGATGGGGGCAAGCCAGGGCTTCTGGGCCAAGAGCCAGGCCAGAGCAATCTGGGCGGGCGTGGCCTGCTTATCCTGGGCAATGCGGCCGAGCAGGTTCACCAGTACTAGGTTGGCCTTCCGGTTTTCGTGGTTGAAGCGCGGCACCGTGTTGCGGAAGTCCGACTTGTCGAACTGGGTGTTCTCGTCAATCTTGCCCGTCAGGAAGCCCTTGCCCAGCGGGCTGAACGGCACGAAGCCGATGCCCAACTCTTCGAGCACGGGCAGGATTTCGGCTTCGGGCTCGCGCCAAAACAGCGAGTACTCGCTCTGCAGGGCTGTGACGGGCTGCACGGCGTGGGCCCGGCGAATAACTTGCACCCCTGCTTCGCTCAACCCAAAATGCTTCACTTTGCCCTCGGCAATTAGGTCTTTCACGGCGCCGGCCACGTCCTCGATAGGCACGCTGGGGTCGACGCGGTGCTGGTAGAACAAGTCGATGCGGTCGGTGCGCAGGCGCTTGAGCGAGGCTTCGGCCACGGCCCGGATGTTTTCCGGCCGGCTGTTAAGGCCGCCGCCTGTGCCGGGCACGGAAGTGTTAAAGCCGAACTTGGTGGCAATGACTACCTGGTCGCGGAGGGGTTCTAGCGCCTCGCCCACCAGCAGCTCGTTGGTGAAGGGGCCGTATACCTCGGCCGTGTCGAAGAAGGTGACGCCGCGCTCCACGGCGGTCCGAATGAGCTCTACCATTTCGCGGGTGTCAGCAGCCGGGCCGAAGCCGTGGCTCATACCCATGCATCCCAGGCCCAGGGCCGATACTTCCAGACCGCTGGTGCCAAGTTTTCTCGTCTTCATAGGATTGCGTGTTTAAAAGTGGATTTTCATAGGCCGGCGGCACACGTGTCGACTGGTATTGTGGACGTCGTTGGCCTAAGTCATACGGTGTTTCGGCAGCAGGAGATGGGGTGCCGCCTCCGGCGGGTTGATTTTGACAAGGCAAAGGTCTGGCAACCCCGTCAGCGGTAAAGTCACGATTCAAACCAATACCTATACAATTCAAACAATAGCCCCTTGCTACTGGATACTTTGGTCGGGCTAATTTTTTGGCCCTACTCCAGCGAGAAACTTAGCTCTCGTATCAGCGAGTACGATGAATAAGTTTACGGACCCTCACACCGGCGTTTTTAACAATAAGCTCGGCATAACAGATGTGGATGAATTAGAGCCGGCCACCAAGGACGCGTCGCTGCGCCGCCTACCGGAGCTGGCTGCCGGCTACGGCCCCCAGGAGGATACCTTTGATGCCCAGTGGCTGCGGGCGGTGCACCACCACTTGCTTCAGGACACGTTCGAGTGGGCCGGGCAAACCCGCCGGAAGGCTGGATTCCAGGGCGTCAAAGCTGCGGATCTGCCTGGCACTTCCACCGTGCCAATGCACTTCGTTCCCTACGAGCGCATCGACGAGCGGCTAAACGCGCTGGGAGAGCAGTTGAAGCAAGAAAACAACCTGAAGGGCTTGCCCACGCCCAAGGCCTTTGCTGAGCGGACGGCCTATTACCTCGACCACTACGACCACATGCATGTGTTCCGCGAGGGCAACGGCCGCACTCTGCAGGCCACGTTCGCTGAAATTGCCTACCAGGCCGGCTATCAGGTCGACTTCAATCGGGAGTATGAAAAGCCGAATCCTGCCCGAAACCAAGGCATTGTGAGCCTATACGGGGCAGGGCACAAGCAGCGTGACTTGCAAGCCCTACGCGACTTGTCCGCCCGTAACACGACGTCCCTACCCGGACCGGAAGCCGAAGCAGCCCGCCACCCCAGCCAGGCTCGACCGCTGGCCGAAGGGCCCACGCCCGCCGTGCGGTAACTAGAGCAGGCTGAATACCTTACTGGACCAGCAGGTCCCGCCCGGGCTGAACTTGTTGCTACTACGTCGCTCGTAGCGAAGCAGCCCCTACCTTGCCTACCATGAGGGATGATGAACTGGCGTTTCTGCTGCTGCAGCTCGACGCCACAGAGTTGTTGCACTGCGCTGTGTGCGGTCAGGATACGTTACACGCGCACGTGGAGGTGCTCGAACGGTACGCCAACGCAACAGAGTTTTTGATGGAATGCACGGTCTGCGGCAACCGGCGGAGTTGGATGCATGTAGAGGGCCTCTAAGAAAATGAAACGAATAGCAGGTTAAGGCCGATAAAAGGGCCGAAGATCTGAAATTTGCCGTGTGCGCTTTTTGTGTACCACGAGTAGCCCCCGATGTGCTCTCAACCCAACGGCGATATACAGGGCAGTAGCGCTTCGTCTATGGGGCGCTTGTATGCACGCGAAAAGAGCCATTAATGCGGAACGAGCCCTGCGCTCCGCTGCCCCAGCGGGAAAATGGCCGGGTGGTTTACCATGTGCCGGCCAACGGCGTGCTTATCACGCGCGATACCGTGCCCAACCGCGACAACCCCCACTATAGCTGGCCCCACGAAGGCTAGTACCAGCTTTCCGATAACAAGTATTGTGTAGTAGACCACCGGGGTCGCTTCCTGCGCGAGCGCACCGAATTGCACGGAGGCCGCGCGCTAGGCGATGAGTCCAAGAAACCCGGAACGTTGTTTAGCGATGGCCTCGACGAGCTGGCCGTATTTTACCAAACCCTATAGGAATCGGGGATTAACGCCCCAGCAGTAGGCCTTGCCTATCGGTGTCTTATCATCACAACTCCCAACCGTTTCGACATCATGTGCCAGCTGCGCATACGGCGGCTTCACGCCCTCGCCGCCCACCTGTTGCCCCGCTGCCGCATGCGCAGCGGCTAGCCGGCGCTGCAAAAGCCCAAGCTGCTACTCAACCCGAACAACAACTCGCCTGCGCGGTAGTTGCGAATCGTGCTTTTAAGGGGGCGGATAGTTTGTCTCAGGCAGTAACTACTGGTGTACTTGGTTCCGGACGTGGCCTGTTACATAGCCCTTGCTTTTGCCGTACGGGGGCATCCACTCTCACTGCATACTTGGCAACCCGCTTCTTGGCTCCGCCGTTACGCCTTAGTCACGTTCTCCTTCTCGCTCCTCGCTATGATGTTTTTTGGAATCCTGCTTGTCATACTGGGCTATGCTTTGCAATACCTGATGAACCGCCGGGCGTTCAACCGGCGCAACGCAGCGGGTGTGGAAGAATTTAAATCTTTCGAAGCGGCCGCCGGTACCCGGTTTCTGGAAGGCGCTGGCCGTAAAATAGGTACGCTGTTGATTGTGGTGGGCCTTATTTTGGCAGCATTCGGCTTCTTTGGGCGTCACTAAAATAGGCTGCTCGTTTCATTTAAACGCGAAACCAAGCAGCCCCTCATTCTTTCGCTAACAATAGTTTAATCATGTTGTAAACTATTCATTTGCGAGTTGGGCTCGCCTTGGCAGCGGCTGTCTTCCTAACTACTCCGGCCGCCCACTCCCAAACGACGAAGTCCATCGCCGCCCGCCCCGAAGTAGGCCAGATTCCCGATTGGCCGGAGCCACAACTCGCCAGCGCGGCGCCGAGCACCAGCAAAAAGAAGCCGTTCGTTTTAAGAAGCACGGAGAATACAGTATGCACAGGTCCAGGCAATAAACTGTACAAAACGGCCTTACATTTTTGTCAGATAGATGTCGGCCTGGTCCGACTCGCGCAGGTCGGTATTGGTCTGCCAGCTTTCGCCGGGACCAGCGGCTTCGGCCCAGGCCAATGCTTGTCGCACCCGCGCGGGATACAGCTCTGGGTGTTGCTCGAGCACGATTTTTACTTCCTCGAACGTCAGCCCAACTTGTTTGGGCGACGAGTTGAGGTAGCCAACTACAGCCAGGGTGAAGGTAGCCATTGCCTAAAAGATGTAAAGTGAAAGAAGATGGGTGGCCCTATAAGCCTGCCCGCCGACGGTGGTCAAGCCTGTCGCCTGCAAAAGGCTACTCCCACGTACGAGCCGCTGGCCCATGCGTTCGCCAGGTGTGGCCCTCGTTGCGGAACGGACTCACGAACAAGCTGCGCCCCGGCTCGAACGTACTGATGCGCCCGTTCAAATAAACGTTACTGCCAAGCTGCTGCCACCAACGGACGATGATGCGTGTACGAGCCCAGCCGCTATTCGGCAGCCTCAACCATCATCTTCGAGAGCCGTAAGGCTAACCGAGCGCCTGTACCGTTCAGCTCTCCCTTTTCAATCCTTCCTTTTTCAAGCAAATGAAAATATCCTTATTAACCCTTGGCCTGGCCCTCGCGGCCGGCACCTGCACCACTGCCCAGGCGCAGATTAAACTCAATTCCGGGATGCTGGGAGCGGGCCTCAAGGCGGCCAAAGCGGCTACTATCAGCGACCAGGAAGTCATCGACTACACCAAGGAATACGTGGCCTGGAGTGATGCCAACAATCCCGTGGCTCCCGCCACGCACCCCTTGGCCAAGCGCTTGCAAAAGCTGGTAGCCGGCCTGAGCACCTACGACGGCATGACCATGAATTACAAGGTCTACCTGGTAAAGGATGTGAACGCCTTTGCCTGTGCTGATGGCAGTGTGCGCGTATTCGCCGGCCTGATGGAATTGATGAGCGACCAAGAGGTGCTGGGCGTTATCGGCCACGAAATCGGGCACGTCAAGCACAAAGACTCGCGCGATGCCATGCGCACGGCCCTGCTCACCTCGGCCCTGAAAGAGGGCGCTTCGTCTCAGAGTGGCGTGGCCGCTACGCTCAGCAGCTCGCAGCTCGGCGACGTAGGTCAGGCGCTGGCCAATGCCTCGTTCTCGCGGGCGCAGGAAAGCAGCGCCGACAGCTACGGCTACGACTTGCTGAAGGCGCAGAAGGTGAACCCGTGGTACATGGCCTCAGCCTTCGGCAAACTGCAGGCCCTTTCGGGCGGTGCCCAGACATCGAAGTCGGCCCAGCTGTTTTCCTCGCACCCCGACACCGAGAAGCGCATGGCCGTAGTGAGCGAGCGGGCCCAAAAAGATGGCTTCGCCAAGCCCGCAGCGGGCAAATAAATCCCTCGGTTACAGGTGCAATGCGCCCCCAGGGCGGGCCTTTCGATTTGCTGGATTAACCAAAAACTAACCCCGCCTCCAAGAACCCCGAATCCGTTCTAAGCAGCCAGTGCTGCCGTTGTAGAATGGGTGCTGGAGGTGAATGGCTTAGCAGGCGCTAGCTTGAAAAGTCTGGCGCTGTTTGCAGCACCTCGGCTGGCTTCTTCTCGAACAGGTAGCGCGATGGTCCAGCTCAGCTAGGCCATCGCGCTACCTGTTCGATTTTACGGTAATCAGAAACGATAAAATCCTTTCCACTAAGCTAGGCCCCGTCGCCGTCGAATGAGCAGCCCAATGCCCCCGCCTACCAGAATAGCCGCCCCCAAGCCCAGACCAAGTACCGGGATTATCCAGTACTGCTGACTGGCAGCGCGGGGCGGCTGGCCATTCGGCATATACAGGTTTTCGAGCACGTAGTGCGGCTCGGCGGCCGTCACACGATACTGGCCAAACGCACGCCGCACCACTGTGGGCAGCGCGTTGGGATGCAGCTGTCCGCTAAAAGTTACCGAGAAAGGGGTGGCCTGGTCGAAGACAATGCTGCGCTGGTTGGCTTCGTCAAAGTAAGCATCAGTGCTGGTGTCGAGAAAAAAGCGCACCGGCTGGCCGGGCTGCCAGTCCGGACCCGTCAGGGGGACGTAGCGGTCGGTTTTGCGGACCTGGCTGTAGCTGGTTTCCTGCAGCACGTATTGGTAATCCGCTTGCAACACGGCTTGCAGCCGCGCATACTTGGTGTCCGCCGGCACCGGGGTATCGGGGCGGGCCACAAGGTCGAGCGCTACCACTGGGCGGCTTTCGTCGCGCTCGGCCTGGCGCTGCAGGTAGTAGTAGGTGGGCAGCGCCACCAGCGGGGGCACTAGCCCGAGCAGCAGCAGCTGTGGCCAGGAAATGGGCCGGGCAGGCGGCCGTGGGAGCAGCGGCCCGGCCAGCTGGGCCCGCTCGCCCTTCGGCAGAAAGGGAGCCAGCAGTAGCAGCGGCAACACCATGGCCACAGCCAAGGGCAGCAACACCGTCAGCTTTTGCGACGCACTGCCGAACCACTCCAGCTCCTGGGCCAGCACCCATCCCCCCAGCCCCGTTTGCGTGAAGGTGCCGTACGTAAGGTAGCCGCCAACTAACACGAGGTAGCCGACATACAGGGCAACCAGCAACTTGCGGCGGGGCGAAGCAGGGGGGGGAGTGGGAGACATGGGCCAGTGGGCGAAAGCGATGCGGCCAATACGAAAATGCCGAGCTGAAAGATGCTACCCGAAGGCCTGCCGCGTTCACCCATCATGATGATGATGTCCTGCTACAGGCAGCAGTAGTAAGCAGGTCTCCAAACGAAATGAGTTTGGACAAGCTGGAAAAGTGGTCCTGGTGTTTTGCTGCGTACGCTCTGCAAGAGCCTGACGGTCCCCGAAAGGTACGCCATGCTGGCCGGGTACCAGCCCAAGTACCGTCATCTACCAAGTGATTGATACAAAGCATCGCCGTGGGGCCAGCAGGCTAGTATCATAGTAGTTGCCCCATACTTTCTGAGCCGACCTGAGCGTCTGGAAGCGGATGGTGCCTATGTCGCTCACGGGTAAGCCTTCCAAGAGTTGGTAAATGCGACTTTTGAACCAATCTTGGCCTTTGTTAAAAGTATGGTACAAAAGTTAATCATGCACTTAGGCGTCCCTACGGGGGGCAGCCAGCAGTCCGTGGGGGCGTAGCAGCCTTATTCACCCGTTAGCACGAGCACCTCGTTATGGATATCTATTACAGGACCTGGCCGCCGTCCGCCCATCTGCAGCCCTTCATCCGGGAACTGCTGCTGCTGGACGTCGCGGCCGAGCCGGGCGAAGTGGTGCCGGCTAAGGCCATGGCGGCCAATACGGAGCAATGCCTGGTATTTTATCTGCGCGGGCAGGTCACGGCGGTCCAACCCGAATCGGGCACGACGACCGTGTATGCCCCGACGGCGCTCAATGGCACCCAATCCGCCCGGTTCGATTTCTACATCAGCTCCCGGTTTCGCATGCTGTCGGTGCAGTTTCAGCCGGGCGTGCTGGCCAAGTTTCTGCGCGTGCCCTTGCCCGAGTTTACCAACGCCCGCATCGACGGGGAGGCTGTGCTGGCCGCCGAAATTCGGCAGGTACAGGAGCAACTGGTCAATGCCCCTACCTACGCGGCCCTCGGGGAGCTGGTCGAGGCGTATATCTGGCAGCGTATTCAGCGCCTGGGCATTGCGTTTCAGCCCTTCGACCGAGCCCTGCACGCGCTGGCTGCTCATCCGCAAGGCTACTCGCTCGACCAGCTGGCCCGCGAGGCCTGCCTGTCGAAAAGCCAGCTGGAGCGGCGGTTTGTGCAACAGCTTGGCGTGGGTCCCAAGCTCTACGGGCGCATCGTCCGCTTCAGTCAGGCCCACGCCCTCAAACAGGCCCGGCCGGAGCTGGACTGGCTGCATGTGGCGGTGGCCTGCGGCTACTACGATTACCAGCACCTGGTGAAGGACTTCCGGCAGTTTGCCCACGCCACCCCGCCCGCGTTGCTGCTGGCCCAAGCCCAGGCGCCCGACCGCTTGGCGCGACTAGTGCGCTGAACTTGCGGATTTTTTACCACCAGGCAGCCCGCATTGGCCGGTAGGTTTGGGCATTCATTCACCCCTTCCTACTGCGTTCCATGAAGAAGTTATTTGGCCTGGGCATCGCCCTGCTGGTATCCGCCGCCCCGGCGTGGGCCCAACACCAAGACGAGCCCGAAATCCGCCGGCTCGAAGAACTTGAAATCACAACCATGCAGCGGGGCGATACCACCGCCCTATTCCGACTCTGGAACAAGGATTTCGTGGTCAACAACCCATATAACCAGGTGGTGACGCGGCCCGAGATACTGGCCTTCATCCGCCAGGGCCAAATCGACTATTCGACCGTCCAGCGCGTGGTCGAGAAAGTAACCATCGTCGAGAACGTGGCCATTGCCATGGGCCACGAAATCGTGACGCCGCAACGGGCCACCGCCTTTGCGGGCAAAGTAGAAACCCGGCGATACACCAACGTGTGGCTGAAAACGAAAGCCGGCTGGCGGCTAACGGCCCGGCAAGCCAGTATTGTGGGGGTAAAGTAAGCGGGGCAGTTAGAGAACCTCTGCGCTGGTACTGCCCTATCCGCTGCTTCCCTCCAGCGGCTAGTCCTGCGGGCAAACGAGCGACGCGCAGCAGACCGTGCAGTGTCCCGGATGCGTGGCTGCCGCTTAGAGGGCGACCTGTGGATTTGAGGAGAAAGCCGGCAGCTGGTTAACCGGCTATTGCTGACTTTGTAAACGGGTCGACGCCAATGTCGTTTTCGTACTATTTCCTGTCCTGCGGACCCCCGTACTTTTGGAGCGTAAAGCTACGTCTATGAAAACAACCTCGACTTTTTCGCCCGTGCGCGGCCGGGCTTTCTTCTTGGGCAACCTGCTGGTCCTGCTGCTGAGCTTTGCGGCGCGGGCGCAGTTTTCGACTTCCCCAAACACGCCGCTTGCGGTGTGCAACGCAGCCGGCAACCAGCTGGGGATGCAGGCTTTTGCCGACGGGGCGGGGGGCTCTTACGCGGTGTGGATTGACCGGCGCGCGGGCAGCCAGGGCGGCCCCGGGTCGGCACTCTACCTGCAGCACCTCAATGCGGCCGGCACCCCGCTGCTGGCCGCCAACGGCCTGCGCCTGTTTCAGACCCGGGGGCGCGAAATCTGGGGAATGAAAGCCGTGCCCTGGCAGAGCGGCCTGCTGGTGGCCTGGGTGCAGGGCGCCTTCACCATTGGCGGCGACAGCGTGCGCTGCCAGTACTACGACGCGGCCGGCGCGCCGCAGTGGGCCCAGCCCGCTTTGGTCGCGCGGCGCAATACCTCGACCTCGCCCGGCGTCATCTACGTCTCGGAGAATGGCCTGAACATCATTCCCACCAGCACAGGCGCCATCATCACCCACGACCTATCCATTAGTGGGGGCAGCGTCCGCTTCACCTTCAATGAGGTGAGCCCCATGGGCACGGTGCGTTGGGCCCTCAACGCTAACCAGGTTAATGTGAACTCGCCCAGCGGCTACCCCTTGCCTAACTATCGCACGCTCAGCGACGGAACCGACGGTTTCTACCTGGTTGCGCACAGCTCGTATTCCATTGGCATCCAGGCCCAGCGCTTTCAAAGTACCGGTGCGGTGTGGAGCACCAATACGGTGCTTTCGGCCGACGGGCCGGCGGGCCGGGGCGATGGCACCCCGCAGCCCGTGCTCGACCCGGCCGGCAACCTCTACGTGGCCTGGACCTCGTTCGGCGGCGACGCGCTGGTATCGAAAATATTGCCTACCGGCGCGCTGGGCTGGCCTGGCCCCGGCTACGTGAGTTTGTGCACCTTCGCCTCGCGCCAAGCTAATCCGCACGCCATCTGGCACAACAACGCCCTGTGGATGGTGTGGGAAGACAACCGGTTGGGGACGACCAGCTACAACTGCTACGCCCAAAAAATAGACGCGGCCGGCAACCTAGCCTGGAGCGCTGACGGCTTACCTGTCTACGACCAGCCAGCGCAGTACCTGCGTCCCCGGTTGGTGCCATCTGACAATGGCTCGGTGATGGCTTTCTACCGCACAAATACCGCTTTTCAGGCCCAGAAGCTGTTGCCGACGGGCAGTGCCGCGTTTGCCCTCAACGGGGTAGCGCTGAGCTCGGTGGCGGGCAACCAGGTCAATTTTCTGGATGCTACGGCTACGTACCTAGACCATGCGCCCGTGAGTCAGCCCAACGGCTCGGTGCAGGTATACTGGGCGACGGTAGGT
>Ga0247729_10000034_pt1 | contig 67855 bp, 60 predicted proteins | sample UWRJL133311R2_FD_180958 | JGI IMG/M metagenome (GOLD analysis project Ga0247729, IMG submission 180958) | Plant litter microbial communities from Arlington Agricultural Research Station in Wisconsin, United States - UWRJ-L133-311R-2 | ecosystem: Environmental > Terrestrial > Plant litter >... | reverse complement strand
AGGCGGATGCGGCGAACGAGAGCCTGCGCCTGCCCGACGAGTGGCGCGACGACCAGTTTCCCGACATTCGGTCGGCGGGGGCTCACCCCGCATAGCCGAGGTTTCCTCTATCGAACGGTCCTGTTTCGGGCAGGTAAATCCTGACCCAGACGCTTGTGCGGCGAGCGGGCATGGACGAGATTGATTCCAGTTGGACACTTGTCCAAGTCAGATGACCAAGTCTCGTTCGGAGTGTTATGCCTGCTCGTCGACTCATTGTGATCACCGGGGCGAGCTCGGGTATTGGTGCCGAGTTCGCCCGCAAGTTCGCCGCGACCGGTGCCGACCTCGTGATTATTGCCCGGCGCCGGGACCGTCTGGATGCCTTGGCGGCAGAACTCGAACGGTCGCACGGCACCGGGGTGACCGTTGTGCCTCAGGACCTCACCCAGCCGGGCGCGGCGCGGGCCATCGTCACGGCACTCGCGGAGCGCGGACTCAGCGCCGACGGCCTCGTCAACAGTGCCGGATTCGGCACGGCAGGTCCGTTTCTCGAGGAGGACCCCGACCGCATCGCGGAGGAGATCGCGGTGAACATCGGTGCGCTGACGGCGCTCACCCGACTGCTGCTGCCGCAACTCATCGCCTCGCGCGGCGGCGTCCTGATCAACATCTCCAGCAACGCGGCCTACCAGCCCCTGCCGAACCTCGCCGTCTACGCCGCCACCAAGGCGTACGTCACCTCCCTCACGGAGGCGATCTGGAAAGAGACCCGCGGAACCCGCCTCAAGGTTCTTGCCCTCGCGCCGGGGCCGACCGAGACGGAGTTCTTTGATGTTGCGGGCTCCGACGACTTCAAAGTCGGGCGCGCGGTCGGCGCCGACCGGGTGGTCGACGAGGCGCTCGCGCTGCTGCGCCGCCGCAACCCACCGCCCTCCCACATTGTGGGCGGCGGCAACCGGGTGCAGGCAGTGTCTGCCCGTATGGTTCCCCGTCGACTGGTTCTTGCCATCGCCTCACGGCTCACGGGGGCATCCGAATGACGAGGATTCCCCTGGACGACCGGCGCAGCGCCCTGCTCTCCGCAGCGATCCGGGTCATCGCCCGTGAGGGACTCGCCGCCGCCACAACCCGCGCCATTGTCGCCGAGGCGGGAATGCCCCTAGGCAGCTTCCACTACGCGTTCGACTCCCGCGAGACTATGCTCGCTGCCGTCATCGACACCGTCACGTCGGACGAGCGCATCGCCGCCGAGACCACCCTTCCCTCCCCGGGTACCGCGCAAGAACTCGCACCCACCCTGCTGGCCGGCGTCCTGCGATACATCGAGCTCCTCGAAGTCGACCCCGAGCGGGAGCAGGCGCTCCAGGAACTGAGCCTGTACGCGATCCGTCACGACCACCCCGCAGCGGTCGACCAGTTGCGGGCCTATCACCGCTCCGCGGAACACAGCCTCGAACTCGCGGCGGCGACCTGCGCGATGCAGTGGACGCTTCCGCTCGCCGACGTCGGACGGTTCCTTGTGGTGGTACTCGACGGCATCACCACCACCTGGCTGGCCGACCGTGACGGTGCCGCCGCGCGTCGCACGGCCGAATTCGCCGCTCCGGCCCTCGCAGCTCTCGCGCGCCCCCTCGATTCCTCCCCGACACATGATCCATCCCTGTCCTACGATTCCGCCCTGTCCACCCTGCTCAAGGAGCCCGTTCGTGCTGACTGACACCGATCCGCGCGTGAGTGCGTACATCAACCTCTACGCGGTGCTTGGCACACTGCCTCTACTCTGTGAGCTTGTTCCCGAGGCGCGGGACATCCTCGCCTCCCCGACCACACCCACCTGCATCCGGTTTGTGGTGCCGGGCGGACCCAAGGCGGACATCACTTTCACCGCAACCGGCGTGCACAGCGGCCGTGCACGTGGGGTGCCCCTGGTGGTGCTCGCATTCACCTCGGTGGCCCATTTCAACCGGGTTATCGACGGTACCGCGCAGCCGATCCCGCTCGGCTCCCCGGCGCGACTGAAATTTCTCACCGGGGTGTTCTCGCCACTGACCGACCTGCTGGGCCGCTACCTGCAGCCCACGGACGCCGACCTCGCCGATGCGGAGTTCCAAGAAATCAGCACCCGCCTCAGCCTCCACGTCGCGGCCGCGGCCATCGCGCAAGTTGCGAACGAAGACCGCAGTGGGCGCTTCAGCGCCCACCACATCCCGGACGGCGATGTCGCACTCGAAGTGACGGGAGCCGTCGCATATCACCTGCGGATACGAGACCATCGCGCCACCTTTGTGCCCGAGCCGTCCGCGTCGCCGCGCGGTGTGCTCACCTTTGCCGACCTCGACACCGCGGGCGGCATTCTCTCCGGCAGCATCAGCGCCATTGCCTGTATCAGCGACGGACGCCTCGCCATGCGTGGATTTATCTCCATGGTCGACAACGTCAACCGCATCCTCGACCGCGTTGGTCACTACCTCACGAAAGCGGCCTAACCCATGACACTCGAACTCCCGGGCACTGTGCCTTTCACCTACCCGAACAGCCAGGCGGCGTTCGCCCGCGCCCGCCGCGTCATCCCGTCCGGAATTTACGGCCACCAGGGCCCCACCGAGGGTGTCTACGTGCCGCAGTCGGCGTTCCCCCTCTTCTCCTCCCGCGCCGAGGGCTCCCACTTCTGGGACGTCGACGACAACGAGTACATCGACTACATGTGCGGGTATGGCCCGAATGTGCTCGGGTATGGGGATCCGGATGTCGAGGCTGCCGCCTCGAAGCAGCGCCTGCTCGAAGACGTCGTCACGATCCCGTCGACGATTATGGTCGACTTCGCGGAACTGCTCGTCGACACCGTCGCCAGCGCCGACTGGGCGTTTTTTGCGAAGAACGGCGGGGACACCACGACACTCGCGGTAATGACCGCGCGCGCGGCCACCCGTCGCAAAAAGATTGTGTTTGTGAACGGTTTTTACCACGGTGTCGCCCCGTGGTCGCAGAAGCTCGACTACCCGGGTGTGATCGAAGAAGACGTCGCCCACAACCTCTACGTCGATTTCAACGACCTGCCGGGGCTCCGGCAGCTGTTCTCGGACCACCGTGGTGAGATCGCCGGCCTCATCGCCCAGCCCTACATGCACGGCAACTTTGTCGACAACGAGCTGCCAGCCGCGGGGTATTGGCAGGAAGTACGCCGCCTCTGCGACGAGTACGGGGTGGTGTTGATCATCGACGACGTGCGGGCCGGGTTCCGACTCGACCTCGCCGGGTCTGATCACTACTTCGGTTTCAAAGCCGACCTCATCTGCTTCTGCAAGGCCCTCGCGAACGGCTACAACGTGTCGGCGCTCTGTGGTCGGGAGTCGCTCAAAGACACCGTCTCGAGCCTCAGCTACACGGGCAGCTACTGGATGAGCGCGGTGCCTTTCGCCGCGGGAATCGCGACGATCACCAAACTCAAGGAGCTCGATGGCCCCGCCCAGTTCGCGCGGCTTGGAACGGAACTGACAACCGGGCTGGTCACCACCGCCGCCGACAACGGGTTCACCCTTGTGGCGTCCGGAGCGCCCGCACTCTTTTATCTTCGAATAGCCGACGACGACTCGTTGATGCTGCACCAAGAATGGGTGGCCGAGTGTGTGCAGCGCGGGGTGTTCATCACGTCGCACCACAACCACTTCATTAATGCGGCGCTGACCTCGGCGGACATCTCGCGCACGCTCGAGGTCGCCCACGAGGCATTCGGCATTGTTCGCGCCAACCACCCCGACCTCGCCCCGAGCGTATGAGCGACATCGACGTCGCCGACCGCGTCCTGCCCACTATCGCAGTGTCGCGTCTGGCGGTCGGCGCCGCGTACGCCGCGCAGGGACTCGGTTATGCCGTGGTGGTGACGGCGCTGCCCACCTTGAAAGACCGGTACAGCATCACCGACACCGTGGTGTCGCTGATCATCCTCCTGGTGTGTGTGGCCGCCGCCGGTGGGTCCGTGCTTGCCGACCGAACCGCGGGTAAGCGCGGCAGTCGCGCGGCAGTGGTGGCTGGTCTCGCGTTCGAGGCCGCGGCGCTGGTGCTGATTGCGAGCCCCGTCCCGTTGCCAGTATTTATCGCGGCCTTCGGTATCTATGGTGTGGGACTCGGCATGGTGGATGCGGCGGGAGCCATGCAGGGAGTCCTCGTGCAGCAGAGGGTGGGCAAGTCTGTGATGTCGGGCTTCTTCGCCTGGTACACCGCCGCCGCGATTGTGGGGGCCCTCGTGATGTCCGGATTGGCCGGAGCGGGATGGAGTGCCAGTATCGCGCTCATCGGAGCGGCGGTTGTCGGCGCGGGTATCTGCATCCTGGGCCGTTCTCGCCTAGACCCTCGGCTCACCGGAACCGCTGTTGTTGCGGCAGCGCCCCGCGCTGCTCTCCCACGCCGCGGTATCGCGATCTTCGGCATGGTGATCTTCGCTGCGTTCGCAGTCGACTCCGCCGTGAGCACCTGGAGCACCGTGTATCTCTCCGATGTACTCCTGACCTCCGCGGCGGTGGCTCCGCTGGGGTACGCCGCGTATCAGGGGGCGATCCTCGTCACCCGGTTGGGCGGCGACTGGCTGGTGCGTCGCCACGGGAGGCCCGTACTTGCGGTGGTGACAGCTCTTCTGACGATTCTCGGCTGTGCCCTGGTGGTGCTCGTTCCCACGGCGTGGGCGGCCGTCGCTGGATTCGCTCTCGCTGGTTTCGGAGTCGGAGCTCTTGTGCCGCTGGCGTTCAGCTCAGCGGGCGAGCTCGACATTGCGCGCAGCGACGCAATTATCGCCCGGGTGAACCTGTTCAACTACGCGGGTGCCGTGCTTGGTTCCGTGCTGGTCGGACTCCTGGCAGACGGACCCGGACTCGCGTTGGGGTTCATTGTGCCCCTGCTGCTTGTTGTGCCGGTACTTGCGGTGGCACGCGCGTTCCGGCCCGGTGGTGGCGTTGGTCGGCTGAGTGTGACCACGACCTAATCATCTCGGGCATGCCCAAAACATTCGTGTGCACCGCGCGCCGCGGGATGACTGTAGCCTGAGCCCGTGTTCTCCATCCTGACGCTCACCGCACGCCTCGTTGTCGCGCGCTGGCCTCAGCTGCTTGCTCTGTATCTCGCCGGATGGTTGGCCAGATATCTACTCATTGAACTCGCAGCGGTCTTCGGAGCGTTCAGCGCCATCGCCGGACTGCTCGTCCTTCCCCTGGCGATCCTTGCCCGCCTGGGCAGCTTCATCGCCATGTTTCTGGTTCTGCGCCGCGCGATGCCTGCGTTCAGTGATCTCAGCGAGCGGGGGGATAACGATGTAGCTGTCGACGGCGGACGTCTTCCTCGGGGTAAGGTTTCGGCGATCTTTTTGGCGAGCATTGTGCCATTTTTTGCGTTCTACGCGGTTTGGCAGCTTTTCGAGGAAGACACGATCCACTACGCGAAGACTGCGCTCGAAAAGGTCGATTGGTTCAGCAGCAATCCGACCTCCACGGCAATCAACCTTGCCGTCGATCCGCCGACGATCACCATTATCGTCGTCGCGTTTGTTGGCCGGTACCTCATCAAGCGCTTCGCAAAGAAGCTTCCACGCTGGACAAATCTCATCGCGGTGTACCTCGAGTCGGTGTGGGTGTACGTCACCATCTTCCTGATCATGGATCAAACCGAGAACGTTCGGGCGTGGATCGATTCCCGCGCCGCCATGCACCTCGTCACCGATCTGAGAGCGACGGTGACGGAGTACTTTGCACCTCTCGGAGTGCTGTGGGGCGGCGTGGAATGGGTTATCGGTGCCGCCGGTGGACTTGTGCTGCTGCCCATTGCCTGGCTTACCCTCGCTGGAATCGTTTACGGGCGGGCTCTCGTTCAGCCGAAGATCGCCCTGCAGGTCGGCAACCGACACTTGTCCCAGGTGCGCAGTCGACTGGGCGTGGTGCCCACGGTTGTGCGCGATCGTGCCAAAGACGTCAGCAAGGATTTTCTTGGTCGGTGGACACCGTTGGCCAACGCGGTTGTGCTCATCTGGCGCGCGGGCGTGCTGCCGATGGGGGTCTATGTTCTGGCGTACACAGTTCTCGAGGCCGCGAACTTTTGGTTACGGCTTGTGGGGGTCCAACTCATCGGACCCCATCACCTGAATTCGTGGTGGATGAACTTCGACGACATGCTGTCGTTCGTTGTCTCTGTGATGGTAGAGCCGGTTCGTATCGCCCTGATCGCTGCTGCCTACGATTTCTGCCTTCGGCGGCTTGAGGAGCGCCGCGAGGCCGTGCCGATACTAGAGGCGCAGCAGCAGGTACTGCGGTAGTCGGTCGGGTATTTCCAGCTGCACTCCGAGGTTGTCACTCGCGTCGTCCGCGATCACAAACGTCGAGATGAACACATACGGTTCGATGATGTCGGGCGAACACCCGCTTTCAACGCCTGCGGGGTTTCGATAGTCGATCGCGGCGAACGTGGCATCTCCCCAGCTTCTGGTCGCCGTGTCTCCCGATCCCTCGTACTCTCCGAGTCGGACTGTACAGAAACTCGACTCGTCCTCCGTGGTGGCGTTCCCCGGGTTGACCTCGACCGTGACCATCACCAGGTCGCTCCCGGCGGGCAGGCCAGCTTCCACACCGGCGCGGCTGTCAGAGGAGACGCGTTCGGTGCGGGTGACCCGCCATTCGGTGCCGTCGAACTCGGCGGTGCGTCCCTCAGCGACTTCGACGGGTTGGGTAGCCCGTGTTGAAAGATATGAGCTCCACTCGGTGGAAAACGTCACGGCGATAGTCGTGGGCGTGAGCACAGCTACCGCCACAAGGGCGACTGCGTTGCGCTTGAACCAGCGTTTCACAGCGCACCCCAGCTCGGTTCGTTGGTGTCGACGGAGGGCAGCAGCGGCAGCGCGCCCAAGTCGACCTCGATCGCGAGCACTGAGTCGGCCCGGGGATCACTGTTGATCGCGAGTTGAATTGTCGCGGGTTGTGAAGCCTCGGTCTCTACGATTTCGCGCGGTATTTCAAACATCAATGGACCCGATACAGGGATCGCCGTGGTGAGCGGTTGCCGGGCAATCGTTCCATCGTCGGGGCGCTCCGAAGCGCTGTACGTGACGCCGTCGATCACAAGATCTGCCGTACCGAGGCTCGCGCCGAGGTCGTCGACTACGGCGGAGACGCTCGCGTCCACAACGACCCACACCCCGGTTGTCGGACCGGCCCAACCATTGCTCGCGGTCACGGTTTCAGTGATGCGCACCTCGGACACAACCGCCTCGATATTGCGTCCCGTCAGAGTCTCGCCAATGTCGCCGGAGACCACGATCGGGCCTTGCCAGGCTTCTTCGGTTGGAGTTGTCTCAGCGATGAACCAGGCGATCGCGAGTACACCCACGAGTCCCACACCATTGCCTACTCGCTGCCATGCCGATACGCGCGTCATGGAGTCTCACTCTCTTGATCGACTCCGACGCCGGCGCCAACGTCAGTGACGGGTACCTCCACGTAGGCGGCGACAAACGGATTCTCGAATCGTTCCCCGTAGGTGACGAGGCCGCCAGCCGCATAAGTTTTGTCCAGCACATCGACCGTTATGACATCGGACTGGGAGACAGCCCCATCCGGGACCTCCCAAACGAACGCGAGTTCGATGGGTACCGCGGGCTGCAGCTTGGGGTACGCCGAACCATCGCTGATAACGGACACGGTAAGCGGTTCATCTTCTATACCGTCGATCCCACGAGGGCGCACATTGTCTGCGGCGCCGATCCTGGAGATAGTGGTGACGGGTTTGTCCCACACATTGTCTACGGTTGCCCGGATCACCAGCAACCGGTTTCCGGGTTGCGGAGTGATAAATGCCTCGGGGAACGCGTCGATGAGCACGGCGTCCTCGACGGCGATGCGCAGCTGGGCTCCGGTGAACGATTCGCCCACGTCGAGTTGGGGGAGTGGGGGAGTGTCCGCATCCTCGAGACCGCCGAACGCCGCCGATGCGACCAAAAAGAGAGCGATTAGTACGGCAACCAACCACCGGGTCGGAACCTTCACAAACAGATCCTTGGCCCGCGCGCGGATTCGAGCCGCGCGTGTCACTGGGGATGTGGTGGTCACCCGCTCAGACTAGCGGCCCACACTCATATTGCAGGTTGTGCCAGTTCATAGGATTCACATAGGGACTGATAGCTGAATGGGGATCACTAATTCATTTCGTGTATCCCCTGGAGATCCCATGTCGCAACTTCTGTTCATCGCCATCGACCTGATCGCGGTGGGAATTCTGACATTTGGGCTCTACTTCCCGCGCCACCACCGGCGGGACCTCGTGGTGGCGTTCCTCGGGATGAATGTGGGTGTGCTCGCGGTGTCCCTGGTGCTCGCCTCCAGCACCATCGGCGCGGGTGTTGGCCTCGGCTTGTTCGGGGTGTTGTCCATCATCCGGCTGCGGTCGGACGAAATCGCCCAGCACGAGGTCGCCTACTACTTCTCGTCGCTGGCACTCGGACTGCTGTCGGGTTTGGCCGGATCGTTCAACTGGCTGACTATCGGCTTGATGCTGCTTATTGTGCTGGTGATGTTTATCGGCGACCACCCCGGCCTGTTCCGCCGGTACCGCCAGCAGACGATTGTGGTCGACTCGGCCTTCACCGACGAAGCAGCGCTCATCGAGCACCTCTCGGTAGTCCTCGGTGGAGCCCGGGTGCGATCCGCGCAGGTGCGCCATCTTGACCTGGTCAACGACACCACTCTCGTGGACGTGCGATACGAAATGCTGTCGCCCGGAGCATCCCGGACCGCAGCCTCGAGCCAGCCATTCAGCACAACCGGGGCCACGTTATGATCGCCGGCGAAGCAACCCAGCGCCTGCACACCTTCGCGCCCATCGCGCTGCAGGAACTGATCGAACTGGCCGCCTTGCAAACCCGCGTTGATCGCAAATACATTGTGCCGGCGACGGCCCTTGCCCCGGTGCTCGCCGACCTCGACGACGCCACGCGGGTGCTCGACATCGATGGCAACCGGGACTTTCTCTACGAATCGGTGTATTTCGATACCCCGGAACTGACCAGCTACGAGATGGCCGCCCACGGTCGCCGGCGCCGGTTCAAGATCCGCACCCGCACCTACGTCGACTCCGACGAGTGTTACCTCGAGGTGAAAACCCGCGGGGCGCGCAGCTCTACGGTGAAAGACCGGATTGCCTACCGCCCGGGTGACCGACGGGTGCTCACGCAGGACGGGCTGGAGTACATCGATGAAACTCTCGCCCTCTCCGGGATCGAGGGGGTTGATTCGTCCCGGCTCGCCCCGACCCTGTCCACCACCTACGGGCGCACCACCCTGTACGTGCCGTCATCGCAGAGCCGGGCCACCATCGACACGAACCTCGGATGGCACCTCCCCGCTGACGGGCAGCTCGATCGCCCGGACATGGTGATTGTGGAGACCAAATCGGGATCCCGCGCTTCGACCGTCGACCGGGTGCTCTGGGCGCATGCGCACCGTCCGGTCGCTATTTCCAAGTACGCCACCGGACTCGCCGCCCTCCGCGCCGACCTGCCGTCCAACAAATGGGCTCGGGTGCTGCGCCAGCGATTTGACCGCCCTCCGCAGCGAAGTGACCGCCCCGCTCGTAGTGCTGCGTAACGCAGCATCCACCCCCATTTTTTATCGCCACTCACGCGACTAACGCAAAGGAACACCATGCGACCCCGCAGAACCGCCCGCACCACACGCACCCCACAGACCACTTCGCCCAGCCGAACCGTCTCCCGTTCGGCCGCCATTGTTTTTCCGCTCATCCTCACCGGAGCGCTCCTTGCCGGGTGTGCCGCGGTTGCTGACACCACGACCGACGATTCGACGGCAACCTCGTCGAGTTCGGTCGAGGTCGACGCGACGCAGTCTGCCGAAGCCGTTCTGGCCGCCAATCTCACCGTGCACAGTACAGACGAGGCGAATGTGTGGGATGCCGCGGACGTAGTTTCGATCGCGCTCGACGGTGACACCGCGACCTCCTCCGGTGATGGGGTGTCCGTCGATGGCGGAGTTGTCACCATCACCGCGGCGGGAACCTACGAACTCAGCGGCACCCTCACCGATGGCCAGGTGGTGGTGAACTCGACCGGGGACGGCGTGGTGCGGCTCATCCTCAACGGCGTCGATATCTCTAGCTCAACGGGCGCTGCCGTGGTGGTCACCGATGCCGAGTCGGCCGTGGTCGTGCTCGCCGACGGAGCATCCAACACCCTCAGCGACACCGACGCGTATGCCGAGACCGACGACGCCAACGCCGCGCTCTACAGCACCGCCGACCTCACCATCACGGGCAGCGGTGAGCTCACCGTTCACGGCAACGCGAACGATGGCATCACCGGCAAAGACGGCCTGGTGATCGAGTCGGGAACCATCACTGTCGACGCCGTCGACGACGGTATCCGCGGTAAGGACTACCTCGTGGTCACCGGCGGCACCATCACGGTGGACGCGGGCGGCGACGCGCTGAAATCCGACCTCGCGGACGATGCGACCGGCGGGTTTGTCTCAATCAGCGGGGGAGAGCTCAGCCTCACCGCGACGGGCGACGGGATCCAGGCCGAGACCGACGTGGTCATCACCGGCGGCCAGCTCGACATCACCGCAGGCGGCGGAAGCGCGGAAGAGGCCGTCACTGACGTGTCGTCGACGGGCATCAAGGGTGGGACCATCGTTGTCGTCGATGGCGGAACCGTGCAGATCGACTCCTCCGACGACGCCGTCCATTCCAACGGCGGAGTGCACCTCGCCTCCGGCGACGTCACCATCGCCACGGGCGACGACGCCGTGCACGCGGACACCCAGCTCTATATCGACGGCGGCTCCCTCGACGTCACCGCCTCCTATGAGGGGCTAGAGAGCGCGGACATCACTATCGCTGGCGGCGACATCACCCTGGTCTCGAGCGACGACGGTATAAACGCGGCGCAGAAAACCACCGCCTCGACGTCGGGGGAGTCGGACGCCACGACCACCGAGGGCGACCCGTCTCAGGGTGGGGCGCCGATGGGCGGCGACCCGGGGTCGTCGAGCGGTGATTACTCACTGGTCATCTCCGGCGGCACCGTGGTTGTGAACGCCGATGGCGACGGCCTCGACTCCAACGGAACCGCGACGATCTCGGGCGGTGTGGTGGTGGTGAACGGTCCCACCAACAGTGGGAACGGCGCGCTCGACGTCGACGGCACCTTCGAGATCTCTGGCGGAGTTCTTCTCGCTGCGGGGAGCTCGGGAATGGCAGTGGCGCCGAGCACCGACTCGGCGCAGGGTTGGATCGCGGCGACACTGACGTCGAGTGTTGACGCCGGAACCGTCGTTCAGGTTGTTGGGGCGGATGGCGACGTTGTCGCGACGTTCGAGGCAAGCAAATCGTTCGACTCGCTGGTGTACTCCTCTGTGGGCATCACCACGGGTGACACCTACAGCATCGCCATCGGCGGAACGGCATCAGGTGACTCGGTGGGCGGTCTCACGGCGTCGGGTGACGATACCGGCTCGACCATCGACTCCACCGTCACGGCGGGCGATGCCCCTGCTGGAGGTATGGGCGGCGCAATGGGTGGCGGCGGAACGGGAGGCCCCGGAGGCGCTCGTCCTGACGGCCAATAAGCGCTCCGGCGCGCATTACTGGCGGCATCGTCGAAGTTGATGGTGCCGCCATCGCCGCGTTCCTCGCTATCACTAGTCACGTCGATCGATCTTCTCAGGACGGTTTCCTCCTTCGTTCGCCAGCAATAACATGGCGACTATGTGTGGATCACCGAGGATCCGCCCCCGATGTGGAAGGAACTGACATGACCTCCATCACCCCGTGCCTAATGTTCGAAAGCGGCGCCGAAGACGCGGCGAATCTCTATGTCTCGCTCATCCCCAACTCCTCGATCTCCGAGATAACCCGGTACGGCGAAGGGTCGCGCCAACCCGCCGGAACCGTGCTCACCATCGAACTCGTCCTCGATGGGCTCAACGTCCTGATCATCAACGGGGGACCGCCCGTCGAGTTCACCGAGGCGATGTCGCTCTCCATCAGTGCCGAAACCCAGGATGACATCGACCGACTTTGGGATGGATTCGTAGACAGCGGCGGGTCACCGGGACCCTGCGGCTGGGTGCAGGATCGCTTTGGGTTTTGGTGGCAGGTAGTGCCGCCGCGGCTCGATGAACTGCTCAAAGACTCCGATCCAGCTCGGGCCGGTCGCGCAATGGACGCCATGATGAGCATGACCAAGATCGACATTGCACAGCTGGAGGCTGCGGCTGACGGGTCGAGGGTGTCGCTCTAGTCGATGCGGGTCAGCGCGGTCAGCGACATAGTGGTCGACTGGCCGTTCTGGCACGTCTGGTAGAGCAGGTCGTAGCCGTGGGGGATGTCCGCGGTGGTCGCCACGTGTTGGTTGAGCATCTTGATGATGCCCTCCACGCGGTACGTTCCCTCGCGCTCACCCGACAGCGTGATGATCGTTCCGGGATCGTCGGGGAAGTTCTTGCCGCCGCAGGACCAGTGCTCAGCGATGGCCGGTGTGCCGTATTGCGCGCTGAGGTCGACCGACCCCTTGCACTCGTCGAGCTCGGGGATCCAGCCCACGGCGTGCACGTGGTTGTTGTAGCGCGCAGCGATGATGCGGTCTTGTTCGGCCTGCCACTCCGCCATGGCATCCACCACGGCCTGCACGGGAGCGGACAGCTCGTCGGCTACCGAGCGTAGTGCTTCAGCGGAGGTCGGTGAATAGGCGGTGAGTGTCGCCGCACCCTCGCGGTACCCCGCGCCGACGGTGAAGAATCCGGCGCTCTCGGAGGTCGACGCGTCCGCGTTGGACTCGACCGCGTCGAGTTCGCCTCCCGCCTGCTCCACACGACTTTCGGCGGCGTCGATGGCCGCGCCGAGAGCCACGCGCGAATCTTCGACCATCACCTTGCCTTCGCTGTCGGCGAGTGTTGTCTTCGCTGCATCGAGAGCTGTCTCGGCATCCGCCACAATCGCCGCTACCGTCGTTTGTGTGTCGAGGAAGTCGGCATAGGCCGCGTCGAACTGACTCTGCGCGGCTCCACGGAGTGCCTGAAGGGTGATAATCCCAGCGCCGAGCAGCACCACGATTGCGATGGCGAGCACCACAAATAAACGTCGCGTGCGACGGGATGGTGGGATGACGCGAGATTCAGTCATGGAATCTTTCAGGTGTCTCGGTCCGGGTGAAAAACTGAGTCGATCCCAGTCTGCCGGGTTTTCCTGAGTGGACGTCGTTCCTGACGGATAAGTCTCACGGCTACCCCTAGTTTTGGGGGCATCGGTGTCGATACCGTAAGAAAAATTGTCACTCGTCAAGAGATACGGGACCACTGATGACCTCTCGCACCGCGGCCGGACTGGCTACTCTCACCCTCGCCGTGGCGACACTGTTGTCGTCGGCTGGCGCAACTGCGGCAACCGCCGCCACACCCGATCCGCTCGATCCGACGGATTTCAGCGGCGAGGTCACAGCCGAGGCCGTACTCGCTCACCTCGCGCAATTCGAAGCCATCGCCGATGCGAACGGCGGCAACCGTGCCGTCGGTACGGCGGGGTATGAGGCAAGTGCTGAGTACATCGAAAGCCAGCTGCAGGACGCGGGCTACACAACCCGCCGCCAGGGCTTCGACTTTGCGCTGCAGACGATTCTCGCGTACAACCTGTCTGTCAACGGGGTCGCGTCGTTGCCTCCTCTGGGCATCCCGATGCAGGGAACCACGGGAACCGGACCCACGCCCATCACGGCGGGAATCGCCACCCCGGGTGGCGAGGGAGCGGTGGGATGCACCAAAGCAGAGTGGACACCAGATGCGGTGGGAAAAATCGCGGTAGTCAATCGCGGAGTCTGCTCCTTTGCCGACAAATCTCTCGCCGCCGCCCAGGCGGGTGCCGTCGCGCTGATCATCATCAACACGGAGGACGCGGAGTTCCTTGGCACCCTGGGACCGCAGGGACCGGAGCGTGTTCCCACCGTCGGAGTCAGCAAGTCGCAGGGGGAGGGCATCCTCGCGACCGCCGACGTATCCATTGAACTGTTGCTGGACGAAGTGACACAGGTTTCGACCTCGTTCAACGTGCTCGCCGAAACCCCCACCGGGCGCGAAGACAACACCGTTGTTGTGGGCGCCCACCTCGACAGCGTTCCCGAGGGTGCGGGTATCAACGACAACGGATCCGGTTCGGCCGCAATCCTCGAAACCGCACTGCGCCTGGCGGAGCAGGGTCCGCTCAACAACCAGGTGCGGTTCGCCTGGTGGGGTGCTGAAGAGGTGGGACTCGTCGGGTCAACTCACTACGTACAAGACCTCGTCGCCAACGACCCCACGGAGCTCGACCAGATCATTACCTACCTCAACTTCGACATGGTCGGGTCACCCAACTACGTGATGTCGGTCTACGACGCCAACCAGTCGACGTTCCCCGCCCCGGTCGAGGTGCCGGCAGGGTCCGTGGCGACGGAGAAGTTGTTCACCGACTACTTCGACTCGACCGGCCAGCCCTGGGTCGACACCGCGTTCAGTGGTCGCTCCGACTACTCCGCGTTTATTGCCGCAGGGGTTCCCGCCTCCGGATTGTTCACGGGTGCAGAGGGGCTCAAGACCGAGGCGGAGGCAGCGGCATTTGGTGGGCAGGCGGGTACAGCGTATGACCCGAACTATCACGGTGCTGGCGACCGGGTGGCGAACATCAACACCGATGCGCTGGGCATCGCGTCCCATGCCATCGCGTTTGTGGTGGCCAGTCTCTCGCTCGACAGTTCGCTGATCAACGGGCAGCTGCCACCCGCCCCGTGCGGGTGCGGAGCACTGAACGTGGCGCAGACGACCAGTAGCCGATGACACACTAGGAGGATCTTCTCTCTCACCAGTGCCCTCGACATTCCCGCCCTCCTGGGGCGCACCGAACCGACCCCCGTCTCCGTCACCGTGGTGATTGTGGTGCTCGTCGCTGCCGCGGCCCTCAGCATTCCGCGGGTTACCTGGCAGTACTTCGGTGTTTTCACCACCCTTGTTCACGAGCTGGGCCACGCATTTGCTGCGGCGCTGACGGGTCGTCGCGTCACAAGCATCCGGATCCATCGCAACCACGCCGGGTCGGCGGAGAGCCTCGGCCGCGGTGGGGTCAGCGCCGTGGTGTCGGGATTCTTCGGCTATCCGACCCCGGCGATTGTGGGCGCAGCACTGCTGTGGTGTGTGTTCAACGGGTACACCGCGACCGCGCTGGTGGTGGGAACAGTGATCATCGTGGGCACACTGCTGTTTATCCGCAACGCATTCGGTCTTCTCACGGTGGTGCTGTCGGCCGCGGTGAGTGGACTGCTCTGGTATTTCGCCCCAGCCGACGTGCAGGCGTATGCCCTGCTGGTGATCGGATGCGCGCTGCTCGTCGGCTCCGTGCGCGCGTTCCTGGGAGTGGTCGCCGTGCACACTCGCCGTCGCACCGAACTGGCGACGTCCGATGCCTACCTGCTGTACCGACGCACCCACGTGCCGTCGCCGGTCTGGCTCCTGCTCTTCGCGGTGGTGATCGCCGGGTCGCTCGCGATTGCGGCCGAGGCCTATATCGCGACGCTGAGCTAACGCGACCCTGAGCTAAGCGGTCCGTGTGCCCGTTCCCGTGGGCTGATCAGTGCGGCAGGTGTACCGCGATGGTTGTTTAGGCGCGGGCGTGGGTGGATGCTTCGGCCACCTGTTCCGGCGTTGGGCGCACCCCGGTGTACCTCTCGAATTGCTCCGCTGCCTGCAACGCGATCACCTGTGCACCCGTGATGACTGTTGCGCCGGAGAGCCGTGCGCGCTGCACCAAGGGAGTTTCGGCGGGCAGCGCCACAACGTCGAATACATGCGTGGCGGCGTCGATGAGTTCGGGGGAGTAAGCCAGCTGGGTCTCCTCGGATCCTCCGGCCATCCCAATCGGCGTCACGTTGATCAACAGCGGCGCGGATTCGTCAGTGACCTCGGCGACCCATCGGTAACCCAGGTCGTGGGCGAGGGCCTCGCCGCGGTCTGGGTTGCGCGCCACGATTGTGCCGTGCTCAAACCCGGAGTCCCGCAGTGCTGCGGCGACGGCCTTGGCCATTCCGCCGCTGCCTCGAAGCACAAACGGCGTGGTGGGATCGATCGCCGACTCGGCCAACAGCTGTGCCACGGCGAGGTAGTCGGTGTTGTACGCGCGGAGATATCCGTCGTCGTTGACGATGGTGTTGATGGACTGGATGGCGGTCGCTGACGCATCGAGCTCGTCGACGAGAGCGATGACCTCTTCTTTGAATGGCATCGACACCGAGCATCCACGAATCCCGAGTGCACGAACGCCGGCGATCGCACCCGCGATATCCGTGGTGGTGAATGCCTTGTAGACGAAGTCGATGTCGAGGAGGTCGTAGAGGTAGTTGTGGAATCGGGTTCCGAAGTTGCTGGGCCGCGCGGCCAGGGAGATGCAGAGTGTCGTGTTTTTGTTGAGCGAAACCGTCATACCGTCAGCCTAGTTACCCGCCCGGACCATCCATCTGTCCGGCACTTTCAGCGGTGTCTCGATTTCCTCGCACGTGATGCGCCGATGGGGAGTCCACGGGCAGAACCCGTCGTAACGGTGTGGTGAAAAAGTTTGCAATAGTCAGGACCTTCGTCCCTGATCAGCACCTGTGTATTCAGGTTGACTGTGAATATCAAACAACCCCTTGACGAAAGGCAACACCGTGACTACCGCAACGGTTACTAACACCACCACCGCACTGACCCTCACCCCCACGAAGGCAATCGTTGTGCGTTGGGTCGGCTACATCAGCCTCCTCGCCGCCATCGTGATGATCATCGCCGGCGGAGCCGTGTGGGGCGTTGTAACTTCTCAGCTCAAGGCTGAAGAAATCACTGTCAGCGAAGACGCCGACTTTATGCCCGGTGCCGCAGTGCAGGGCCCGTTCAGCGCCTACGCGCAGGCCACGATCATCAACCACCACGCACTTGAGATGACCGACGGCAAGACCTACGCACAGCTCCCGCAGGATGACCCGACCCGCGCCACGGTGATGAACGCCTCGTTCCTCCGTGCGTCGCTCTTCACCTCGGTCGTCTCGTACGGCGTCTCCGCACTGGTCATCGGTGTTGGCTTCCTCTTCGGAATCATTGGCTACGCAATCACCGCACTCGTTCCTTCCACCAAGAAGAACAAGGCGTAATCACCACAGCACAGAAATCCTCGACAACCTCGAGCAACTGACCACGGGTCGGGCAGCTACCAGCTGACCGGCCCGTGGTTGCGTCGTTGGCGAGTGGCCAGACATTTATTGCCACAGAAAGAAATCATGACCCGCACCGACACCCGCCCTCTGTCCACCTCGGCCGATGTGTCCGGCACTCGCCCCATCGGAATGGCGCTGCTGTTGGTTGTGGGTGGCGCACTGGGTTTCTGGGCAGCGTTTGTGCTGACCATCGAGAAGTTCATCATTCTCGAAGACCCCACAGCGCAACTCAGCTGCAACTACAGCATCTTGGTGGGGTGCAGCAAAAACCTCGCGTCGTGGCAGGGTGAGATCTTTGGATTCCCCAACTCCATGCTCGGAATCGCGGGATGGGCAGTCGTTATCGCCATTGGCGCAGGAATCCTCGCCGGCGCAACCTACAAACGATGGTTCTGGATCGCCCTCAATATCGGGATGGCCGCGGCCATGGCCCTCATCGTCTTTTTTATGTACACAAGCTTCTACGTGCTCGACGTGTTGTGCCCGCGTTGTATGGTCACCTGGTTCGTCACGGTCCCTGTTTTTCTTGGCGTCACCTTCCACAACCTCAAGGTGGGTAACTGGACGAGTTCCGTCCGCGCGCGTCGCGTCGGCGCCGTTGCCCTCAACTGGGTGGCACTGATCACCCTCGGGGTCTACCTCGTTGCCGCGGTACTGGCGCAAATCGAGATGGACTTCCTGCACCGTCTGTGACTTTGCCGTTCGGAACAGAACGACGTATCCGCGGCGCGTCGCCAACATAGACTTGCCCCATCGGCCTTGTGCCACTGGCCTTGGGGGATACGTTGGGGAGAATGACCGTTCAGACACGCCGTGTTGTGCTGCTCTCCGTAGCCCTGGTTGTGGTGCTGGCCGTCGGCCTCGTCGGTGGGTTACCGTCGCGGGGTGCCGATGCATCCACCCTCGACGCGGGGTTCTTCAGCGCATCAGGCGATGCCACCGCGCCGGGAGGCGTTGTTAAGAGGATTCAGCCGAAGTCGATCGGACCCAAAACGATGCCAGAAACCGTTCCAGCCGTGCCCACTGGCCCATCGCTCGCTGGCGATCTTCCCGGCTGGCTGCACACCGATGGCGGCGCGATCAAAACCGCGGCCAACGACACCTATGTCATCAAAGCCGTTGCCTGGTTCGGTATGGAAACCACAAACTGCGCACCTCACGGTCTCTGGTCGATCAGTCTGGAGGCGGGCCTCGCGCAGATCAAGTCGATGGGGTTCAACACCATTCGACTGCCCTACTCCAATGAGTGTTTGGCCGCGGCATCCACCAATTCCATCAATTTTGCCCTCAACCCCGCGCTCGAAGGGCTCAGCCCCCAACAAGTGATGGACGCCGTCATCGCCCGGGCAAAAGACGCGGGGCTGAACGTGTTGCTCGACCGCCACCGCCCCGGCTCGGACGCGCAGTCGGAGCTTTGGTACACCGCCGCGTACAGCGAGGAGCGCTGGATCAGCGACTGGCAACAGCTGGCCGAGCGGTACAAAAACGAGTCAGCAGTCATCGGCTTCGACCTGCACAACGAGCCGCACGGCGCTGCATGCTGGGGATGCGGTGACGCCGCGACCGACTGGCAGGCAGCCGCGACACGCGCGGGTAACGCCGTGCAGCAGATCAACCCCCAATTGCTGATCGTGGTTGAGGGCGTCGAAAAGCAGTCGACCTCGTCGTATACGTGGTGGGGAGGCGGGCTCGCCCTCGTTGCAGCCGCGCCGGTGAACCTCACGGTTGCCAACCAGGTGGTCTACTCGCCCCACGACTATCCGGCCTCGATCTACGCACAGAAGTGGTTCAGCGCCGCCAACTACCCGGCAAACTTGCCGAGTGTGTGGGATGCGAACTGGGGATACCTCGCGAAGTCGGGAATTGCGCCCGTGTTGGTGGGGGAGTTCGGCACACGCCTCGAAACGAGTTCCGACCAGCAGTGGCTTGACAGCCTGGTGTCGTACCTCGGCACCACGGGGATGAGTTTCGCCTACTGGTCGTTCAACCCGAACAGCGGCGACACGGGTGGGCTGGTGATGGACGACTGGACCACACCCCAGGCCGCGAAGCTTGCCGCCCTTGCGCCGTTGCTCGATGTCAACGCCCCCGTCGCCACACCAACGACCGCCCCGGTGGCGCCGGCACCGACTGCCTCGCAAACGCCGACGGCACCGACCACGTCGGTACCCCCGATCGTTAATCCCCCATCCGTCGCGCCTCCCGTGACCACCACCCCCGTGACGCCGGTGGTGACGGCGGAGTGGCGTCCGCAGACGTCGTGGGATGCCGGGTACGTGGTTGAACTCGATGTCACCAGCACCACCGGAGCGAACGGATGGTCGGTCTCCTGGTCCGACCCCTCGGTCACCGGTATCTCTCACTCCTGGGGCATGACGTGTTCGTTTGTCGAGCGACTTTCGATCACCTGCACGGGTGACGACTGGGGAGCACTTCTCGCCGCAGGGCAGACACAGCGAGTCGGAGTGCAGGTAGCTGCATCCACCATCCCAGAATCGCCGTCGCTCACCACTACCGCGCAGTAATCGGCTGGTCCGCTGTGGCCGAGGTGCACTGTGGCCGCGGAGGATACTAAGAGAGTGACTGTTCCTCGCTCTTCTGTCTCTGCTGCCGATGCTGCTGCTCCGGATGCGGTGGATGCCGTGTCTGTCACAGATCCCGACGCTGATCCGGCAACCCCGGACGCTGTGGCACTCGGGCGGCGGGCGCGGGGCAAGCGAGACAAAAGCGCACGCATTTTCGCTGCGGCCGAATCCCTGTTCGCCGAGCGCGGGTATGCCGCCGTCACAACCCAGGACATTGCGGACCGGGCAGATGTCGCGGGCGGAACGCTCTTCCGTTATGCGGCGACCAAACCCGAGCTCTTGCTCATGGTCTACAACGTGAGCCTGGCGCGCGGCATCGACGCCGGACGCGCAGCCTCTCTCGTTGGGGCCACCCTGGCGGACCGGATCACACTCCTTCTCGAGCCACTTGTCGCATCGGCGTCTCGCCAGCGGGAGAACACCGCGGTGTACCAGCGGGAGATTCTCTTCGGCGAACCCGCTGGAGAGTTTCGTGCCGAGGCACTCATTCTCATCGGCTCGCTCGAATCGGCCATCGCGCGGGAACTGCGCAGCGCAGACGACGAACCACTGCGGCCCGGGGCGGACGCCGATCTGGCCGCGCGGGGGATCTTTGCCATCCTTCACATGGCGCTAGTGCACGCGGGGCTGCGGGGTGATGACGAGACCACTCTCCGAACCGACCTTCGCCGACAGGTCGACCTCGCTATTCACGGCGTTATCGACGCGGGCGCCGCTACCTCTTAACCCTTCCGCGAGGAAGCCCCGACGCATATGTAGGTTTGTCCTAACATTTGGTTGGACGCGCGTGTATGATCTGTTTTGAGAAGCCCTCCAGCACAGAGAGTTGTACATCGACGTATGACAGAACTCACCGAAACAGCGCGCCTCGACGTGCTTGCGATAGGACGCGTCGGTGTCGACATCTATCCACTTCAGGATGGTGTTGGACTCGAAGACGTCAGCACGTTTGGCAAGTATCTCGGCGGCAGCGCGACCAACGTTGCGATCGCCGCGGCGAAGCACGGGCTCCGCTCCGCGATCATCACCCGAACGGGCGACGATCCGTTCGGTCGCTTCGTCCACCGGGAACTGGTGAGACTCGGCGTTGATGACCGGTACGTCAGTTCCGTCAACGGCCTGAACACTCCCGTCACGTTCTGCGAGATCTTCCCGCCCGACGATTTTCCGCTGTATTTCTACCGGGATCCCATCGCGCCTGATCTGGTGATCAACGGCGACGAGCTCGACCTCGACGCGGTGCGGTCCGCGCGTGTGTACTGGTCAACGGTGACCGGTCTTTCCCGGGAGCCCAGTCGTGCGGCGCATCACGTCGCCTGGGAGGCCCGCGGGCGCGCGCCACTCACGATCCTCGACCTCGACTACCGGCCAATGTTCTGGAGCGACCCGTCCACGGCGTCGCGTGAAGTTGCCGCAGCGCTGCCTCATGTGACGGTTGCGGTGGGCAACCGCGAGGAATGTGAGATCGCGGTGGGGGAGTCCGATCCCCAGCGTGCGGCCGACGCGCTTCTCGACCGCGGCGTCGAACTTGCCATCGTGAAGCAGGGCCCGCGCGGGGTGCTCGCCAAAACCGCGACCGAGAGCGTTGAGGTACCGACCCATTTTGTTGATGTGGTGAACGGTCTGGGCGCGGGAGACAGTTTTGGCGGTGCGCTCTGTTTCGGTCTGCTCCAGGAGTGGCCGCTCGAGACGATCCTGCGGTTCGCGAATGTTGCTGGCGCGATTGTGGCGGGGCGCCGGGAGTGCTCTACGGCGATGCCCACCACCGAGGAAGTGAACGAGGTCCTGAAAATGGGTGCTCATGTCTGACGTCGACGCTTCCCCAGGTGAACCGACTGCGCACACCCACGAGGGTGCCATCGACGCGGACGCCTTCGAACGCCTGCGTACCGTGCGCGCCGCTGCACCGGCAACAATCGGTGACGCCCTCGCCGCGCGCACTCGCCGTGACATCTCTCGCGGAGACGGCCGGATGTTTATTGTCGCCGCCGACCATCCCGCGCGGGGCGCGCTGGGAGTGCGCCGCAGCGAGATGGCGATGGCCGACCGGTACGACCTGCTGGCCCGGCTCGCTACAGCGCTATCCCGCCCGGGTGTTGATGGAGTGCTGGGAACACCAGACATCTTGGAAGACCTCGCCGTTCTCGGGCTGCTCGACGACAAAATCACCGTGGGGTCGATGAACCGCGGCGGACTGCGTGGCGCGAGCTTCGAGATGGACGACCGTTACACCGGCTACACCATCGAGGGAATTGTGAACTCCCGACACGACTTCGCCAAGTTGTTGGTGCGGATCAATCTTTCCGACGCCGGCACGGCTCGCACCCTCGAAACCACCGCACACGTCATCACCGACGCGGCGGCTGCGCGTGTTCCCATAATGATTGAGCCGTTTATGAGCCAGTGGGCGCACGGTAAAATCGTCAACGATCTCAGCGCCAACGCCGTGATCACCTCCGTCGCGATCGCCGCCGGTCTGGGAGCAACGAGTGCCTATTCTTGGCTGAAGCTGCCCGTCGTTCCTGACATGGAACGGGTGATGGTGGCCACAACACTCCCCACTCTCCTTCTCGGTGGTGACCCCGCCGGGCATCCCGACGACACCTACACATCGTGGGAGAACGCGCTCGCCCTGCCCGGTGTGCAGGGTCTCGTTGTGGGGCGCACTCTCCTGTACCCCCACGACGGTGATGTTGCCGCCGCTGTTGACATCGCCGCCGGGCTCGTGCACAGCGCCGTCCCCAGTGCCGTCTCCAGTGCCGTCCACACCGCCTAACTCGCTCATTTCGCTACCAACGCAAGGAAGTTGTTATGTCAGAAACTACGGGAACCTCCACCAGCACCCTGCAGCGCACCCCGACGGCGATCGTGCAGCACTGGATCAACGGCCAGACGGTCGATAGCGAGAGCGGGCGCACGGCACCGGTGTTCGATCCGGCACTCGGGGTTCAGACAAAAAGTGTGGCGCTGGCCAACGGTGCAGAGATCAACGCCGCGGTGGCCGCCGCCCAGGCCGCTTTTCCGGGATGGCGCGACATGTCGATCACCAAGCGCCAGCAGATCCTGTTCCGGTTTCGTGAGCTTCTCAACGAGCGCAAGGATGAACTCGCTGAGATCCTCACCGCCGAACACGGCAAGGTTCTGTCCGATGCCCTGGGTGAGATCACCCGCGGCCTCGAAGTGGTCGAGCTGGCCACCGGGTTTCCCCACCTCATCAAAGGCGAGTTCTCGGCGAACGTGTCGACGGGCGTCGACGTGTACTCCACCAAACAACCGCTCGGTGTTGTAGGCATCATCAGCCCGTTCAACTTTCCTGCCATGGTGCCCATGTGGTTCTTCCCGATCGCCATTGCCGCGGGCAACACGGTGGTGCTGAAGCCGAGCGAAAAGGATCCCTCGGCTGCAAACTGGCTCGCTGCCCTGTTCAGCGAGGCTGGGCTCCCCAACGGGGTGTTCAACGTGCTGCACGGGGACAAAGAGGCTGTCGACGGGCTGCTCAACCATCCCGACGTCAAGTCAATCTCGTTTGTCGGATCGACCCCGATCGCGAAATACATCTACGAGACTGCCGCGCGCAATGGAAAGCGGGTGCAGGCGCTCGGTGGCGCAAAAAACCACATGTTGGTTCTTCCCGACGCTGACCTCGACCTCACGGCCGACGCCGCAATCAACGCCGGCTTCGGGTCGGCGGGGGAGCGGTGTATGGCGATCAGTGTGGTGGTGGCCGTCGAGCCGGTGGCAGACGAACTCATCACGAAGATCACGGAACGGATGTCATCGCTGCGTGTGGGAGACGGCCGGCGGTCGTGCGATATGGGACCACTGGTGACCGAGCAGCACCGCGACAAGGTCGCGTCCTACATCGATCTTGCTACCACCGACGGCGCAACAGTTGTGGTTGACGGCCGGGGAATCGACATCGACGGGGACGCCAACGGATTCTGGCTCGGTCCGACGCTTATTGACAGGGTTCCGCTCGACTCCAAGGTGTACCTCGACGAAATCTTCGGACCGGTGCTCTCCATCGTGCGGGTGCACAGCTACCAGGACGGCGTCGACCTCATCAACCGGGGTGCGTACGGCAACGGGACGGCGATCTTCACCAACGACGGTGGTGCGGCCCGTCGCTTCGAAAACGAGATCGAGGTCGGGATGATCGGCATCAACGTCCCGATCCCCGTGCCCGTCGCGTACTACTCCTTTGGCGGGTTCAAAGAGTCGTTGTTTGGCGACACCAAGGCGTACGGACTGGCGGGCTTCGACTTCTTCACCCGGGAAAAGGCCATCACCAGCCGGTGGCTCGACCCGAGCCACGGCGGAATCAACCTCGGTTTTCCGCAGAACTGATTCGCGCGAGAGAGAGGGACACCGAGACATGACAGCTCACGTACCCGCTCCTCTCGACGAGTGGTTTTTTCCCCGGGGTCGTGCCCCGCGCGACACCGGGGATCAGTGGGAGAGTGTGATCGATCGCGGACGTCCCGGGTGGCAGCATGCGGGCCTGCGGGTCGGAACACTTCTCGAGACCGCCACCCTCGCACTGCCGGCCGGTGCGACCGAACGGATGGTGGTTCCGCTCGAGGGTGACGTCACCGTGCAGTGGCAGCGTGGTGATGACCGCGGCACAGTCCACCTCGCCGGGCGTGAATCTCCGTTCGATGGTCCGGCCGATGTTGCCTACCTCGGTGATAGCACCGCGGTTGTCCTCACGGGGTCCGGCCGGGTCGCGGTCGCCGACGCGGTCTCCGATGCTCACCTGCCCGTGGCCGTTATGCGTGGCGACGACATCCCGGTCGAGATTCGTGGGGCGGGCCGCTCAACACGCCAGGTGCACAACTTCGGTGTTCCAGGGGCACTCGCCGCGCAGAACCTCATTGTGTGTGAGGTGATTACCCCCGCCGAGAATTGGTCGTCCTACCCCGCCCACAAACATGACGTGGAGGTTCCCGGGCGCGAAACGAGCCTGGAGGAGATCTACTACTTCGAGAGCGCCGTGACCCGCGGCGCAAGCGCGCCTCCCGACGCCGACCCGTTCGGGATGTTCGCCACGTACTCGTCGCCCGCCGGGCAGATCTCAATCAACGCCCTCGTGCGAACCGGAGACATTGCGCTGGTGCCGTTTGGCTACCACGGACCCGCCGTCGCCGCCCCCGGGTACGACCTGTACTACCTCAATGTGATGGCGGGCGCCGGGCCCGAGCGGTCCTGGCTGATCACTGATGACCCGGCGCACTCCTGGATTCGCTCGTCGTGGAGTGACCAGAGCCCCGACGAACGACTGCCCTATCGAGCATCCCGAAAGGCCCCCCTCGTATGACGAAGCACCCGTCCGCCACCCGTATGACCGTCAGCCAGGCGCTGGTGGAATTTCTCGCCAACCAGTGGACCGTCGACGGCGACCATCGTGAGCGACTTATCGCTGGCACCTTTGGAATCTTCGGCCACGGCAATGTCGCCGGGGTGGGGCAGGCGCTGCGGGAGTACGCGGTGCGGCAGCCCGACCTGATGCCGTATCACCAGGCGCGCAACGAGCAGGCTATGGTGCACGAATCCGTCGCGTATGCCCGGATGCGCCGTCGCCGTGGCACCTACGCCAACACCGCGTCGGTGGGGCCCGGCGCCACCAACATGTTGACCGGCGCGGCCCTCGCCACCATCAATCGGCTGCCCGTGCTGCTCCTTCCCTCCGACACGTTCGCCACCCGTGTCGCCGATCCCGTGCTGCAACAGCTCGAACAGCCGAACGATGCGTCGCTCAGCGTAAACGACGCGTTTCGTCCGCTCTCCCGGTTCTTCGATCGGGTGCAGCGTCCCGAGCAACTTTTTTCAGCCGCGCTCGGGGCGATGCGGGTACTCACCGATCCTGTTGAGACAGGAGCCGTGACAATCGCGCTGCCCGAGGATGTCCAGGCAGAATCCCTGGACGTTCCGGCCGAATTCCTCCAACCGCGCGAGTGGCGTCTGCGGCGACCCGTTCCGGAGAAGTGGGCGATCGCCGCCGTGCTCGACGCCCTCCGCGCGGCGCGGCGTCCCCTGATTGTGGCGGGCGGTGGCGTGATCTACTCCGATGCGTCGGCATCCCTCGCTGCATTCGCGGAGGCCACCGGCATCCCCGTCGGCACCTCGCAGGCAGGGGTCGGCGCCCTGCCCTGGGATCATCCACTCGCCCTCGGCTCCATCGGCTCAACGGGAACCCTCGCCGCGAACCGGCTGGCCGCGACCGCCGACCTCATTATTGGTGTGGGCACGCGCTATAGCGACTTCACAACGGCCAGCCGCACGGTCTTCGCTGCCCCCGGCGTGCGGTTTGTCAACATCAATGTCGCCTCGTTCGACGCCGTGAAAAACGGCAGTGTGGTGCAGGTCGTCGCCGATGCGCGCGAAACGCTCGATGCGCTCACCTCTGCAGTCCGGCCGCTCACCCTCGCTGACGGGTATGCCGCCGAGATCCGTACGGAGAAGGCGGGGTGGGATGCCGCGGTCGACGAGTCTTTCCGGGTGAGCGGGCTTCCTCTTCCCTCACAGTCCGAAATCATCGGCGCCGTCAACGCGGCCTCGGACCCACGCGATGTGGTCATCTGCGCGGCCGGATCTCTCCCCGGTGACCTTCACAAGCTGTGGCGGGTGCGCGACGACCTGGGGTACCACGTTGAATACGGGTTCTCCTGCATGGGGTACGAGATCGCCGGAGGCGTCGGGGTTCGCCGCGCCGCTCCCGACCGCGATGCGATTGTGATGGTCGGCGACGGCTCCTACCTCATGATGCACACCGAGCTCGTCACGGCGGTCGCCGAGGGAATCAAGGTGATCGTTGTGCTCATCCAGAACCATGGGTACGCCTCGATCGGTCACCTTTCCGACACCGTGGGGTCCGAGCGGTACGGCACAAAATATCGGTATCGGGATGCCGTGGCCAACAGCCATGAAACCGGCAACGCCCTCCCCATCGACCTCGCCGCCAACGCCGCGAGTCTCGGCGTGGATGTCATCCGGGTAGAACCGTCGGAACACGTCATTGCCGACCTGTCTGCCGCGGTTGCCACGGCGAAGGCGTCGACTCGCGCCACCGTGATCCACATCAATAGCGACCCGCTGCTGTTCGCTCCCGAGGGGGACGGGTGGTGGGACGTCCCGGTGGCCGAGGTCTCCCAGCGTGAATCCACCCGCGCCGCCCGAGCGGAGTACCTCAGTAACAAGGAGAACCAGCGCCCCTATTTGGGCTGACGGCGGAGCATCCACCACACCACCCGATCACCACAATGGCCCGACCACCTACACCGCCCGACCACCTACACAGAGAGGCTCACCCATGAGCGAATCGACCGCGGAGAACGGACTGCGAATCGGCACGGCACCCGACTCGTGGGGTGTGTGGTTTGCCGACGACCCCGCGCAGATCCCCTGGCAACGGTTTCTCGACGAGGTACAGGCCGCGGGGTACCAGTGGATCGAGCTCGGACCCTACGGGTACCTGCCCACCGACCCCCACGAACTCGAAGACGAACTGGGCGCGCGGTCGCTGAAATTGTCGGCGGGCACGGTCTTCACCGGCTTTCACAAAGGCGCGGACCAGTGGGAACGGGCGTGGGACCAGGCGTTGAAGGTCGCCGGATTGGCCAGTCAACTGGGGGCGGAACACCTGGTGGTGATTCCCGACCTGTGGCGCAGCGATGCCACGGAGGAAGTGCTCGAGTCCCGCACGCTCAACGACGACCAGTGGACGGCGCTTGCGGACGGCCACGACCGCCTGGGCCGTTCGCTGCTCGAGGAGTTCGGGATGCACCAGCAGTTTCACTCCCACGCCGATAGCCATGTCGGAACGCGGCGCGAGGTGGAACGGTTTCTCCAGCAGACCGACCCGCAGTACACCAACCTGTGCCTCGACACCGGGCACTATTCCTACTACGGCGGTGACAGTCTCGCGCTGATCGCCGCGTACCCGACCCGCATCGGATACCTGCACCTCAAACAGGTTGACACCGACCTGCTGTTTGAGGTGCTCAAAAACGACGTGCCCTTCGCAACCGCCGTCAGCCGCGGAATTATGGTCGAGCCGCCGAAGGGGGTGCCCGAATTCGCGCCGATCATCGAGGCTGTGAACGGCATCGACCCGAATATTTTCGCGATTGTCGAGCAAGACCTGTATCCCGTTGACATCAACCTCCCTCTGCCCATCGCCACCCGAACGCGGGAGCACATCTTCCGCTCCACGTCCCGCGCGCGGGTCCACTGAAAGGAACACCATGAACAACTCCACCCTTCGTATCGCCGTGGTGGGAGCAGGGAAGATGGGGGCCGACCACATCGAGCGCATCACCACGGTGATCCGCGGTGCCGAGGTCGCCGTGGTTGTTGAGCCCGACCACGCCCGGGCGCAGGCCGCGGTCGCGCATCTTCCCGAGGCGACAACGCGGAGTTCTATTGAAGACGCGCTCGCCCGTGACGCCGTGGATGCCGTACTGATTGCGACCCCTGGCCCGTTCCACGAGGCGGTCATCCTTCCCGCGCTCGACGCCGGGGTGGCGATCCTCTGCGAAAAACCGTTGGCACCGGATGCCGCGGCGGCGCTGCGCATCGTCGAGGCCGAGCAGCGTCTGGCACGCCCACATATCCAGGTTGGTTTTATGCGCCGGTTCGACGCCGAGTACGCGGCCCTCCGCGAGCTTGTCGCATCCGGGGATGCGGGAGCTCTGCTGATGCTCCACTGCGCCCATCGCAACCAGAGCACGGGGGAGGGATACGACGACACGATGCTCATCACCGACTCCGCGATCCATGAGATCGATGTGGTGGCCTGGCTCGCCGGGTCACCCATCGCCAGCGTGGAGGTGCGGCGGCCGCGCCGGAACTCGCTCGCACCCTCGTGGATGAACGACCCCCAATTCATCGTCTTCGAAACGCAGTCGGGGGTGTTGGCCGACGTCGAGATCAACGTCAACGCGCAGTTTGGATACCAAGTCACCACCGATGCAGTCTTCGAGCGGGGTGTCGCCGAGATCGGGAAAACCGCAGGACTCACCCGATGGCAGGACGGGCGATGGGGAGGCACAGAGCACCAGTTGTTCACCACGCGGTTTGCCCAGGCGTATAACGCCGAAGTGCAGGCGTGGGTGGACGGTGCCCGCGAGGGGTATGTCGCAGGGCCCACCGCGTGGGACGGCTACCTTGCCGCTTCCGTCGCCGAAGCCGGAGTGCTCGCGCAGCAATCGGGACGGCGCGTCGACGTGGAGTACGCTCCCGCGCCGAGTTTTTACTTGCCGGGGCGGGCGCGTGCCGACGCCCTCACCGACTGACCGCGTCGCCCCTCCCTCCGATCGACCGCCCAGCACCGCACCGCCCGGCGCCGCACTGACCAGCCCCGCACCAGCCAGCCCCGCACCAGCACATAGGAGCCCTCCATGAAGATCGCCCTCGATCCGACTCCCTTTCACTCCACCCACGGTCTGCTCGAGTTTCCGCGTGTGGTGGCGGACCTGGGCTACGAGTGGATCCAGCTCACTCCCCATCCCGATCTGATCCCCTTTTTTGTCCATCCGCGGGCCGACGCCGAATTACTCGGCGACATCACTGCGGCCTGTGCGCACGCCGGAATCGGAATCAGCTCGCTGCTGCCGGTACTGCGCTGGTCCGCACCCGATGAAGAGGTGCGGGACGGCGCGGTTCGCAACTGGCGGCGCGTGGTTGAGATCGCTGTGGACCTCGGGGTGCAGGTCATCAACACTGAATTCAGCGGGCGGCCAGAAGAGGCGGAAAAATCCGAGCGGGCGTTTTACCGCTCGATGGAGGAATTGCTCCCGCTCTTCGAGAGGGAAGGGTTGCAGGTGCGGATCGACCCGCACCCGGATGACTTTGTGGAAGACGGACGTGAAGCCCTCCGGATCATCCGCGGCCTCGATTCCCCCAGCGTCGGCCTGGTGTACGTCGCCTCGCACACCTTTCACCTCGGCAACAACGCCCCGGGGATTATGGCCGCCGCCGGCAAGCGGCTCGGCAGCGCCTACGTCGCGGACACCTTTGATCACCATCGGTCCCACGGGCTGCGGTACATCACCAACCCACCGGGCAATGCCGTGCGAGTGCACCAGCATCTTCGTCTCGGCGACGGCGATGTGAACTGGGACGAGTTTTTCGCGGCACTCGCGGCGACGGGGTTCTTCGACCGCGACGACAGCGTTCTGGTGTCTAACGTCTTCGCCGAAGACGAACGCGCGGAGGACGTCTCGCGCTACCAGCTGGAACAGATCCAGAGGTACGTCTCTACTTATCAACCAACGTGACCTCGAAGGAATAGAGGTCGGGACGATAGCAGTGGTGCCCGAACTCCACCGCGCGGCCCGTGTTGTTGTACGCGGTGCGGTCCATCGTGAGCACCGCACCGTGTTTGTCGATGCCGAGCCGATCCGATTCCTCCATGGTCGCCAGGCGTGCGCCGATCCGCTGGCGGGCAACCCGGATATTCACACCGCGCCCCCGCAGTACCTGGTAAAGACCGTAGGTGTTCATCTCATCGGCCGTGATGTCGGTGAACTCCTCCGGCAGGTAGTTCTCCATCACCGCGACCGGTACGCCATCCGACGACCGCACGCGCCGAAGGTGCAGCACGGGGGAGCCTTCGTCGACTCCGAGTGTGTCGGCGACCCGGGCATCCGCCGCGACAATTTCGTGCGTGAGCAGATGGGTCGTCGGATGCTTGTTGCTCCGTGCCAAATCCTCGAAGAGACTCGTCAACTCCACGTTCCGCGTGACCTGCCCCTGGACAACCTGGGTGCCGATGCCACGACGACGCACGAGTAGGCCCTTGTCGACGAGGTCCTGGATCGCCCGACGAATCGTCGGGCGCGAGATGCCCAGCCGCACCCCGAGGGCCACCTCGTTCTCGAGACGCGACCCCGCGGGGATTTCGCCGCTGATGATCGCGCTCTCGATCCGGCTGGCCACCTGAAAGTAGAGCGGCATTGGGCCGGAGCGGTCCATGTCCATAAACATGTTCGCGGGCAGGGTGGTTGCTCCGGAACTCGGACGAGCGTCGGAAGCGTCGGGTACGGCGGAGAGGGACGTCATTTGTTCTGACATTATCACCTTGTCGCCGCTCGAGATATGGCCGAGCGGTGCCTGTGACGGCCTAGAACACCGTCAGACCGCGCGCGCGGAACTGGTCGCGCACACGCTCCTGTAGCGCGGAGTCCGGGGGAGTGACGTTGTGGAGCTGGTACTCGAGGCCGAGCTGATTCCACTTGTCCTCACCCATCTGGTGGAACGGGAGAACCTCCACACGCTCGACGTTCGGCCAGCGCATCACGATGTCGGCCGCAGCCTCGACATTCTCGACGGCATCCGTCAGTCCGGGAACCAGCACAAACCGGATCCAGATCTTGATGCCGCGCGCGGCGAGGCGGTCGCCGAATTCGATGGTGGGGGCGAGCTCGCGCCCGGTGACCTTTTTGTAGGTCTCGGGGAGACCGGACTTGACGTCCAGCAGCACCAGGTCGACGTTGTCGAGGAGCGCATCGGAGGCGCGACGTCCCAAAAAGCCGGAGGTGTCGAGAGTGGTGTGAATGCCGAGTGCCTTGCACTCTGCGAACACGCGCTTGACGAAGGCGGGCTGCATCAGCGGCTCTCCGCCGGAGATGGTGACGCCGCCACCCGTGACCTTAAAGATTCCCCGGTAGTGCTCGATGCGGCCCATAATCTCTTCGATTGTGGTGATCTGGCCGTCGCGCATCTTGAGGGTGTCGGGGTTGTGGCAGTACTGGCAGCGCAACGGGCATCCCGACAAAAACAAGGTCATCCGGGTGCCCGGACCGTCGACGGCGGTGACGAGTTCCCACGAGTGGACGCTCGCGACCCCACCGGTGCGCAGTGCCTCGAGCTCCTGGTGCCGCACGTCTGCCGACAGCTGCGGAGTGGGAGCCGAGTTATCGACCGTGTGGTCCTGAAACTCCGGGTCTTCGATCGACGCGACGGGGCACGCGAGTGTGGGCAGTCCCAAGTTGACAGCCGTCATCAGACATTCCTTTTACTGGGTGTGAGAGGGTGTGGCCGCCGAGTCGCCTCGGCGGCCACATTCAGTAGACCGGGATTCCCGATCCGTTGTGGTGCTGGTGTGAAACTAGACGCCCGCGTGGAACGTGCGGCTGATGACATCCATCTGCTGGTCACGCGTCAGGCGAACGAAGTTCACCGCGTAGCCGGAGACACGAATGGTCAGCTGCGGATAGTTCTCCGGGTTCTCCATGGCGTCGAGCAGGGTGTCTCGGTTCAACACGTTGATGTTCGCGTGGTAGCCGTTGGAGACAACCATGGCGTCGAGCAGGCCAACGAGGTTGGTGATCTGCTCGGGCTTTTCACGACCCAGTCCGGTGGGAACCACCGTGTTGGTCAACGAGATGCCGTCCTGTGCCTGGTCGTACGGCAGCTTCGCAACGCTCAGAGCGGAGGCGAGCATCCCGTGGGTGTCGCGACCGTTCATCGGGTTGGCACCGGGAGCGAAAGGTGCTCCGGCGCGGCGACCATCGGGGGTGTTTCCCGTGGCCTTGCCGTAAACGACGTTCGAGGTGATCGTCAGCACGGACTGCGTGTGGAGTGCATCACGGTAGGTCTTGTGCTTGCGGATCATCGTCATAAACGCGGTGGTGATATCCACGGCGATCTTGTCGACGCGGTCGTCGTCGTTGCCAAATGCCGGGAACTCGCCATCGATGTTGTAGTCGACGATGAGGCCGGTCTCGTCGCGAACGACGCTGACCTTGGCGTACTTGATTGCGGACAGCGAGTCGGCGGAGACGCTGAGGCCCGCAATGCCACAAGCCATGGTGCGCAGGATCTCACCATCGTGCAGTGCCATCTCGAGGCGCTCGTAGGCGTACTTGTCGTGCATAAAGTGGATGCAGTTGAGTGCGTCAACGTAGGTCTCGGCGAGCCACTCGAGGGTGACCATGTAGTTCTTCCAGACGGAGTCGAACTCGAGCACCTCACCGGCGAACGGTGTGGTTGCCGGGGCAATCTGCTTGCCCGACTTCTCGTCGCGGCCACCGTTGATGGAGTACAACAGGGCCTTGACCGTGTTGACGCGGGCGCCGAAGAACTGCATCTGCTTGCCGACACGCATCGGTGATACGCAGCATGCGATCGCGGCGTCGTCACCCCATGCCTCGCGGATGAGGGCGTCGGACTCGTACTGGATGGCCGACGTGTCGATGGAGACCTGCGCACAGAAGCGCTTGAATCCCTCGGGGAGCTGTTCGCTCCACAGCACGGTCAGGTTCGGCTCGGGAGCCGGTCCAAGGTTGTAGAGGGTCTGCAGGAAGCGGAACGCGCTCTTCACTACAAGCGGGCGTCCGTCTTCACCAACGCCACCGATCGACTCGGTGACCCAGGTGGGGTCGCCGGCGAAGATCTCGTCGTACTCGGGGGTGCGGAGGAAGCGCACGATACGGAGCTTGATGACGAGGTCGTCGATGAGCTCCTGGGCGTCTTCCTCGGTGATCAGGCCGGCATCGAGGTCGCGCTGGATGTACACGTCGAGGAACGCGGTGTTGCGCCCGAACGACATTGCTGCGCCGTTCTGTTCCTTGATGGCACCGAGGTACGCGAAGTACAGCCACTGCACGGCTTCCTTCGCGTTGGCGGCCGGGCGGGAGATGTCGGCGCCGTAGGTCTTGGCCATGGCGATGAGTTCCTTGAGCGCCTTGACCTGCTCGGCGTTCTCCTCGCGGTCGCGAATGGTGTTCTCAGTCGAGAAGCCCATGTCGAGCGTTGCACGCTCAACCTTCTTGGCGGCGATGAGTGCGTCTACTCCGTAGAGCGCAACGCGACGGTAGTCACCGATGATGCGGCCACGGCCGTAGGCGTCGGGAAGGCCGGTGATCAGGTGGCTGCTGCGCGCGCGGCGCACAGCGGGCGGGTAGACGTCGAAGACACCCTCGTTGTGCGTCTTGCGGTACGTCGTGAAGATGTGCTCGAGCTCGGGGGAGACGTCGTAGCCGTAGGTCTCCAGCGAGGTGGCAACCATGCGCCATCCGCCGTAGGGCATGATCGCACGCTTCAGGGGAGCGTCCGTCTGCAGTCCGACGATGAGTTCGTTCTTCTCGTCGATGTAGCCGGGCTTGTGTGCCGTGATCGTCGAGGGGGTGAAAGCGTCGACGTCGTAGACGCCCTTCTCACGCTCTTCGGGGAACTTGTCGGAGAGAATCTTCCAGATGCCGAGTGTGCGCTCAGTGGCTCCGGCGAGGAACGACGCGTCACCTTCGTAGGGTGTGTAGTTCTTCTGGATGAAGTCGCGAACGTCGATGGCGTCCTGCCAGGCTCCAGATGTGAATCCTGCCCAGCCTGCCTGAGACTCGTTGTGCTCGCGGCTTTCGCTGTGCATGTTCTGTGTGATCGTCAACTCGATCGCCCTCCTAATAAGGAATATGAGTTTCTCGGCTCACCTGGATTGCAGGTGAGTTCGAGCCCAGTGGGGCGATCACGAGGCACTGCCGGGTGCAACCTTGCGCCGTGATTCGTCCTCGTGTCCGAGGCTACTCGCGTGAGGGGTGCTCACAGCCAGAAATCACCAGATCAGACGCGAAGTTTTGCGTGTTTATCGACCCAACAACGACTATTTGTCACTTGATAGGGACCTTGGTCCCTCATCCGGAATTTGTCCACGTATGCGAAAACCTGAGCAATCTCTCAGCCCAATTTCAGCTTTGAGTCGATCTGTATCAAAAGTCTAGACAGGCCGTTCTGTGCGGCCTAAGTTGAGGAAACGAAAAAGTCGCCGAGGGGGGTGATTGACCATGGATGAACCAGTAGAACGTACTGGCCACGCCACGGTCCGTATCGCACTCGCGGCGGGTTTCCTTGGTCTCGCCTGGTCGGTGTTCGGGCTTGTGGGTTCAGCATCTGCGGATGCCCGGCCCGCACCATCCCCGCTCGGATCAATCGTTTCCCCACTGGTCTCCACCGTCACGTCCACTGTGACCGATGTGGTCGGCACCGACACGGTTCAGAAGATCACCGCTCCGGTCACCACAGTGGTGGACGAGGTCGTCGCGCAGGTTCCGGTCGTCGCTCCGATAGTGGGGCCAGCTCCGATTGCTGCAATCGTCGCGCCAGTGGCATCCACGGTTGATTCCGTGGTCGAAACCGTGACATCGACAGCCACAACAACCGTCACCACAACAACGGATGCCGTTGTGGACGTGGTGGATGTTGTAGCGACTGCGCCGATTGTTGCTCCCGTGGTCACTCCCATTCTCGACACCGTCGACGATGTGACAGACGCCCTCCCGATCCTGCCGAACGACGGCGGACCCATCGTTCTTCCGACCGTTCCGGAGGTGCCGGTTGCCCCCGTGGTCCCCACCGTGCCGGTTGCTCCCGTCGTACCGGTCGTGCCGGTGATTGTGCCGGATGCTGTGGCTCCCACGGTCCCCGTCCCCGCGACGTCAGTGCCGACAGAATGGGTTCTTGAGGCAGTTACGCACGAGGTAGTCGCACCACTCGCGGCATCCACCACGGACCCCACAGCTCAGACTTTCGATGTGATTGAGCGTGCACTGCGCGGACCGGCTGACACCGGTGTATTGACCGCCCCTGTTGCGCACACCGAAGCGTCACTTCCCGCCCCCGCTTCGCCCCATACCCCGGCGGCTCCGTACGCGCCGGCAGCGCCCGCACCGGTGTCGTCCTCGGGCTCCAATGGGTCGTCGGCAAACGGTGCAGGCGGGTCGGGCACGCCGTCCGCCATCTCGACCGACAGCCTCGAATTCTTCCTCGGCTCCGCGATTGCTACACGTCCGGGTAACGACGCCGTGCCGTTCTCCCTGAGCCTCGATCCCGGTTCTTCTCCCGACTGAGTAGGCCGTCGCCGTTGATCCTGACGGCAGACGCGCCATTTGGTACCGCGCATTAGCGGTCCACACTCATTCGATATAGGAGAAGTACCACCATGAATAAAGCAGTATCGAGCGCGCTCTACGGCGCCCTCTTTGTCGGGGGCCTTTCGCTCCTCGGCGCGACAGCGGCCAACGCGGCCGACACCTCAGGAGAGAACGGCATTCTCTCCGGCAACCAGGCCGGGATCTCGCTTTCCGTTCCTGTTGACCTGACCGGTAACGCAATCAGTGTGCTGGGAGACTCGGCATCAGCCGACTCGTCAACCACACCGGCTCCTGCCCCGGCTCCCGCAACACCAACGACCACCGGTTCCGACGGGCTCCTCTCCGGGCTTCAAGGAGTTGTCAACGTGGCCGTCCCGGTGAACGTCAGCGGTAACGCGATCAGCGTTGTAGGAGATACGGAATCGGCGGATTCGACGTCGGCTCCCGCAGCTCCGGCACCTGCGGCTCCTGCCGCGAGTACCACTGGTGATGACTCGGTCCTCGGAGGCACTCAGGCCCTCGTAGATGTGGCCATCCCGGTCACTGTCGGTGGAAACGCAGTAAGCGTTCTCGGCGACTCGGAGTCGACAGATTCGACAACGGCACCTGCCCCAGCACCCGCTGCTCCCGCCGCGCCTGCGGCGACAACTCCCAGTACAACAACCGGAGACGAGTCGATCGCGGGTGGCACACAAATCGCACCCCTAGTGACCGCTCCGGTGACTGTGGGTGGCAACGCCATCTCGGTAGTAGGCGACAGTCAGTCGACCGACTCCGGCACCGCCGTTCCGGCAGCTCCGGCACCTGTGGCTCCGGCTCCGGCGACGACGACTGGTGATGACTCGGTTCTTGGTGGAACGCAGGTTGTTCCGGCGGTGACCCTTCCGGTGACCGTGAGTGGTAACGCCATCTCGGTTCTGGGTGACAGCGAGACCAGTGAGTCCAGCACCGTTGTTCCGACCGCTCCGGTTGCTCCGGCAGCTCCGGCGACGACGACTGGTGATGACTCGGTTCTTGGTGGAACGCAGGTTGTTCCGGCGGTGACCCTTCCGGTGACCGTGGGTGGTAACGCCATCTCGGTTCTGGGTGACAGCGAGACCGTCGGCTCGACCACGGGAACTACTACACCGGGTACCTCGGTGACTCCGGGATCCACCACAACGGGTGACGATTCCATTCTCGGTGGAACGCAGATTCTTCCCTCGATCACCCTGCCGGTCAACGTGGGCGGAAATGCAATCTCGGTCATTGGTGACACCACCACGACCGACCCCACCACCGTTACTCCGGTGACTCCGGTGACTCCGGTGACCCCGGTCACCCCGGTGACTCCGGTTACCCCGGTCACTCCGGTTACTCCGGTGACTCCGGTGACTCCGGTGACTCCGGTGACTCCGGTTACCCCGGTGACTCCGGTTACCCCGGTCACTCCGGTTACTCCGGTTAACCCGGGCACTCCGGTTACCCCGGTCACCCCGGTGACTCCCGTCACCCCGGTCACCCCCGGTGAAAGCACCCTCCCGGGCGGAAGCGGAATCGTGACTGTCAGCGCGCTGACCCCTAGCACCGCTGCCGCAGCTACCTCCGCCACCCTGGCGACCACTGGCGCCGACATCGTCCCTGCTGCGCTTCTCGCGCTTCTGGTGATGCTGCTCGGTCTTGGTCTGCTTGTGACCGCACGCACCACGCTGCGCCGCAAGTAATTCGCCGCACCACCTCATAGAGGATGGTGCCGACCAGATCCTGGTCGGCACCATCCTCTGAGGTGTGCCCGGACGGCGAGCAGCGAGCCCGGAGAACGATCTGTCTGTCGAAGATCGGCCCCGTCGGCCATACTTGTTAAGAGTTCCTCGCGATCTGGGTCCTAGCCCAGTCTCGCGAAGCCCGTTGACCTGATCGGGCCAGAACCATCCGCCACTGATTCCCGCACGGAAGGTCACCATGCCCCTCGACTTATTTGTCGGCGCTGTCGTCGTCATCATTGTCATCATTGTTTTGTTCACACTGCTTCGCGGTATCAAGGTCGCCAAGCCTGACGAGGCGATCATCGTGACGTCTCGGCAGAAAGCGCTCCGACAGGGCGAGATCGAAACCGAGAACGCCGGCCAGCGTGTTGTCTTCGGCTCCCGCGTCTTCGTCTGGCCGATCGTAGAGGCGTACTTCAAGCTCAGCCTCCGCAGCCGCCAGTTGAACGTGCAGGCCACCGCGCAGACGCGGGACGCCATCACGATCAAGGTCAACGCCGTTGCGGTCGTGAAGGTGGGTGGGTCCGAATCGATGGTTCGTGCCGCCGCCCAGCGATTCCTCAACCAGCAGGACCAGATCGAAACCTCCACCGAAGAGGTTCTGAGCGGATCGGTGCGTTCCATCGTTGGACAGCTGACGGTGACGGAGATCATCACGAACCGATCTGCTCTTCAGGGGCAGGTCCTCGAGGCCGTTCGTGAGTCTCTCGATGTGCAGGGACTCCAGATCGACACGCTCCAGATCAAGGAGATCGACGACGACAACGGCTACATCCGTGACCTTGGTCGTGGAGAAGCCGCGCGTGTTAAGCAGGTCGCTGAGATCGCCGAGTCGGTCTCGCGCCAGGCATCCGAAGAAGCACGCATTGGTGCAGAACAGGCCGTTGCTGAGCAGCAGCGCAAGCTCGACCTGCGAAATGCTGAGATTCAGAAAGAGACCGACAAGGCCCGCGCCGAAGCATCCGCATCCCGCCCGCTTGCCGAAGCGATCTCGCAGCAGGAAGTTATCTCGCAGCAGGAGGTCACCGCAGGAAAACGTGTTGGACTTCGCAAGCAGGAGCTCGATGCAGAGATCCGCGCGGTCGCCGACGCCGACGCCTACGCACTCGAAAAGAACGCCCAGGCATCTGCTGCGGCACGAGTCGCAGGAGCCAACGCCGACCGTGACAGCCGTATCGCAGCCGCAGAAGCGCTCCGCGCTGAAGGTGAAGCCGAAGCCAACTCGATCCGCGTCAAAGGTTCGGCCGAGGCCGAGTCGACCCGCGCCCAGGCCGACGCACTCGAAGAACGCGCCGACGACCTGCTCCGCCAGCAGATCATCAGCCAGCTGCCCGCGATCGTGCGCGCCGCATCAGAGCCGCTTTCGGCAATCGGCCAGATGACCGTGATCTCCAGCGATGGAAATGGCGCCGACCAGGTTGGCCAGAGCGTCGCCGGCCAGCTTGCGACCTCCACCCAGATCATCAAGGACCTGGTTGGAATCGACATCGCGGACATCATCACCGGGCGCGCTACCGGCGCGGCCGTTGGCAAGGCAATCGGCGAGCAGACCAGCGCGGCGCGTCCCGCCAGCGAGGTCTAACTCGACAAACAACAAGCCTGCTCGTCGCCGGTGGTGAACAATCACACCGGCGCCGAGCGGGCTTTGTGCTGCACCCGGGAGGGCACAGCGGTTGATGCACAGCGGTTGAACTACCGTGGGTGGCGCAACCGGACGAGCTAGCTGCGCTGGAAGATCGCGACCGGAACGAGCTGGTGAACGGGCTGCGTCACATACACACCCGATCCCGGAGTGGTCTCAGAGCTGATGGTCATTGCGAAGTCGAGGCTCAATCCCTCGGTGTCGTCCGCGACCACGCCGATCGAGTTCGACTCCAGCTGGAATCCACCCTTCGGTGACGTGATGAGCAGGCCGTAGTCCGACCGGAGAGCCTCGGGGTCGAGCGTGACGGCAACGGGGTCGACGTTGAGAACCAGGGGAGTCTCGACGTTGCCGCTGGTGGTGGTGGTCGTCGCAGTGACCGTGAGGTTCGACATGTAGACGAGTCGCTTCGACGCAAACGGGGCCTCGGCGGGCACGGACTGGTCGTAGACGTTGACTACAAACGAGAAGAGCTTCTCGTTGTCGGGGTACCACTCGTGGGTCTTCTGCTCGGTCCACATGTCGAGCTCAAGCTCGAGCTGTGTGCCGATCATGGTCGTTGGGTGGATCGAACCCATGTCGGTGAACACCGAGTTGTACTGCAGCGGTGCTGCTGTGGTGGTGGGAGCCTGCGTGGCAACAACCTGCGACGCGTCCATGGGGGAGGAACCGAACAAACCGCCGGCCGCGGAACACGACGTCAGGCTCAGGGCGAGAAGGCCAGCGGCGGCGGTCGACCCGGCGCGAGAAATCCATTTGGGCAAAAGAGTGGTCACTTTCGGGCGAGACAATGCGGAAATGTTCGGGCAAAAACAGCCTATTCTGACATGCCCACCACACACCCGAAGCCGTTTTACCCCCGATTTGGGGGCAAAACGGCTCGCCCGAAACTACTTATTTTTGTCGGCGATCAGGCCGTCGCGCACCTCACGGCGCAGAACCTTCCCAATCAACGAACGAGGCAGCACGTCAACCTCAATGATTCGTTTTGGCACCTTGTAGGCCGCGAGGTGGCTGCGGCAGTAGTCACGCAGCGCGCCCGAGTCGAACTTGGCGCCGTCGCGGAGCACGATGGCTGCCGCAACCTCTTCGTCGCCCGAGTCTCGCGGAAGGCCAACCACGGCCGCACCTTCCACGTCCGGGTGTCCGACAAGTGTGTCTTCGACCTCTGAGGGGGAGACGTTGAAGCCTCCGGTGATGATGATTTCCTTGAGGCGGTCAATGACAGAGACGAATCCGTCCTCCGACACCGTCACGATGTCGCCGGTACGGAGCCAGCCTCCGGGGAGAAGCGTCGCTGACGTGTCGCCCGGGCGACGCCAGTACCCCTTGAAGACCTGGGGTCCACGGATGAGAAGCTCACCGGATTCCCCATCGGGGCGGTCCACCGTTGGGTCCGCCGGGTCAACGACTCGAATCTCCGTGCTGGGGAAGGGAACGCCCACTGTGCCGGGTCGACGTGTTGGGCCGATCGGGTTTCCGAGCGCGATGGGGGAGGCTTCGGTCATCCCGTAGCCCTCGACCAGCAGCCCGCCGGTTTGCTCTTCCCATTTCGATACCGTCGAGACAGGAAGGCTCATGGCTCCGGAGATCGCGAAACGGAGCGACGACAGATCGACTCCACGCCGCTCAGACGCGCGGGCCAGAGCTTCGTAAATCGGGGGGACGGCAGGCAGGAACGTCGGTGGGGACGTCTTGACCGCGGCCAGCACCAGGTCGATGTCGAACTTGGGGAACAGGACGAGGCGAGCACCGATGCTCATGGCGGTGGTGAGGCCAACCGTGAGCCCGTACGCGTGGAACAGCGGTAGAACTCCATAGAACGTTTCGTCGCCGATGGCGAGTCCGGGAACCCAGGCCCTGCTCTGCGCGGCGTTGGCGCGGAGATTGCTGTGCGTGAGGATGGCGCCCTTGGGTGAGCCCGTGGTGCCGCTCGTGTACTGCAGGATGGCGATGTCATCCACCGACGGGCGAGGGTGACGTTTAGACAGCTGGCGGCCGCCGAGCAGACGATCCCACTCGTAGACATGGCGCGATTCCGGCGTTGCCGTCAGCAGCGCGCGGGATTTGCGGGCCTTCGGGATCGGCAGCGTCAGAGCCAGGCGCTTGAGCAGCGGGAACGCGGTGGTCATGTTGACCGAGACCATACGGTCGAGGCGGATGTCCGTGGGAAAGTCCGCGATGATGTCGTAGACCTTGTCCCAGACAATGGCGACCTTTGCGCCGTGATCCTCGAACTGGTGCCGCAGCTCACGGGCGGTGTACATCGGATTGTGCTCAATCACGATCGCACCGAGACGCAGGATCGCGTAGAACGCGACCACATGCTGGGGGCAGTTCGGCAGAACGAGGGCGACGCGGTCGCCCTTCTGCACGCCGAGCCGGCGCAGACCCTCGGCGGCGCGGGAAATCTGCTCGCCGAGCTGGCCGTAGGTGGTACTCGCCCCGAAGAACTCCAGCGCTACAGACTGCCTATGCCGGGCCACAGAACCATCGATCATGTCGACGAGAGACTCCGTCGGTGGGTCAATCTCGTGCGGCACCCCCTCCGCGTATGCGGTGAGCCACGGTTTTTGGTCTAAGCGCGTCATTGGATCCTCTCGGCCTAGCAAATAGTATCCGGACCAAACCTGCGGATATGGTGCAGGTATCGAAAGGAACGACGTTATGTCACACATCGAGCTGCTTCCGAAGGCCGAACTCCACCTCCATATCGAGGGCACCCTCGAGCCCGACATGGTGTTCGCGCTGGCGGAGAAAAACGGGGTCTCGCTGCCCTATAACTCCATTGACGACCTGAAATCCCGCTATTCCTTCACCGATCTGCAGTCGTTCCTCGACCTGTACTACGCGTGTATGTCCGTTCTGCGCACCGAGGACGACTTCGCCGATCTCGCGTCGGCGTACCTCGCTCGCGCGTGGGCACAGGGCGTTCGCCACGCCGAACTGTTTTTCGATCCCCAGGCGCACACCTCGCGTGGCGTTCCCATCGATGCCGTAATCGACGGACTCCAGCGGGGACTTGCCGAGGCGCACCAACAGTGGGGAATGACCGGAGGGCTGATCCTCTGCTTCCTCCGCCACCTTCCGGCGTCCGAGGCCATGGACACCCTCGAATCGGTCGCGCACCGCAGCGGCGACCTGCTCGGCGTTGGGCTCGACTCCGCCGAGGTGGGATTTCCCCCGCACCTCTTTGCTGAGGTGTTCACCCGAGCGCGGGAGCTGGGCCTGCACACGGTCGCACACGCCGGCGAAGAAGGACCCCCGGAGTATGTCTGGGAGGCACTGAGGTCGCTGCAGGTTGAGCGCATCGACCACGGTGTGCGTTCCCTCGAAGATCCCGAACTGGTGGCCCACCTTCGCGACCGTCGTGTTCCGCTGACGGTGTGCCCGCTCTCCAATGTTCGTCTGGGAGGCGTGGCATCCATCGAGCTCCATCGCCTCCGTGACATGCTCGACGCCGGCCTGGTCGTCACCATCAACTCCGATGACCCCGCCTATTTCGGTGGCTACATCGCTGACAACTATCGTGCGGTCGAAGAGGCCCTCGGGCTTTCCGCCGACCAGCTTCGCCAGATGGCCGCGTTCTCCATCGAGGCGTCGTTCCTGTCTGCCGAAGCCAAGGCACCGCTGCTCGCGGAGATCGCCGCGTGGAGCGGGTGAGCAGTTTCGCCGTCCGGCGCCCTCGCGCCGCGGTGATTGCCAACCCCGCGAAGATCGACATTGTTGCGTTGCGGCGCGAAGTTCGCCGTCAAGAACTCGCCCACGGCTGGAACGGGTCCCTCTGGTTCGAGACCTCCATCGACGAAACCGGCACTTCGCAGGCGCGCGCCGCGGCAGGCAGTGGCGTTGCGCTCATCATCGCCGTGGGTGGTGATGGCACGGTGCGTGCCGTCTCCGACGGGCTGGGGGATCTCGGGATGCCCCTGGCAATAGTTCCCGCGGGCACCGGCAACCTTCTCGCCCGCAACCTCGGCATTCCGCTCGGCGACCCCGCCGCGGCACTCGCCATCGCCTTCTCCGGACGAACGCAGCGGATCGACGTCGGTCGCCTCGCTGTCACCCGGGAGGGAGGCGGGAGGGACGAGTACTCGTTCCTCGTGATGGCGGGAATGGGCCTCGACGCCAAAATGATCGAAACCACCAATCCCGAGTTGAAGCGCCGGGTGGGCTGGCTCGCCTACGTCGAAGCGATCGCTCGTATCCTCGCGACGCCCACCACGCTCAACGCGAAGTACAGCATCGACGGATCCGCTCACAAAACATCCACCATCAACACGTTGTTGATCGGCAACTGCGGCACTGTGCAGGGCCACTTCCGGTTGCTGCCCGCGGCCCGGCTCGACGACGGCAAACTCGACTACATCGCGCTGCGGTCCCTCGACAACCGCGACCAGTCCGCCATCGCCCGGTGGTTGTGGTGGGAGAACACCTGGTGGCGTCAGCTGCGCCGCGCCCGTGGCGTCGACAGCACCATGCGTGACACCGAGGCATTCCGCTACAAGCAAGCGGGACGCCTGCAGGTGTGGTTGGAGCATCCCGAACGGTTCGAAGTCGACGGCGACGATGTCGGCGACATCACGGGAGTCGAAGCGTGGGCCGACGCGGGTGCCCTCTCCGTTCGAGTGCACGAGTCACCCGCACGCAACTAGCAACCGCGCGAGCCGCGTCCCGACCGGCCTCACTCACCCGCGTCACGAACCGCTGCGCGCCCCAGCCAGGGCGGCGACCACTTCGTCATCGGACGTCTGGTCGAATCGTTGATACCACTGGCCAACAGCCCAGAAGGGCGAGGGAGTGTGGGCGGCAACGTACTCGTCTGCCTCGTTCGCCACCCGCGTCACCCAGTCGCGGGGAGCGACCGGTGTGGCGAGCACAATGGAGGCCGCCCCCAGCTGGCGCACCGCACGGCACGACACAATCGCGGTCGATCCCGTGGCAACACCGTCATCCACCACGATGGCCAGGGCACCCGTGAGATCTCGGCGTGGGGCCGACCCGCGGAAGAGGCGGGTGCGCCGTTCGAGTTCCACCCGCTCGGCATTCTCGACGGCGCGCAACGCGTCCGAGTCGATCCGCGAGGCGTGCACGGCCCGCGCATCCACAATCCGCACACCGCCCTCACCAATCGCGCCGACCGCATACTCCGGGTGATAGGGCGAGCCCAGTTTGCGCGTCACCACCACGTCGAGTGGTGCGGCGAGGGCCCGTGCCACCTCGGCGGCCACCACAACTCCGCCCCGGGGAACCCCGAGCACCACGGTGGTCGGCGACCGGTAGGACTCGAGCAGCGCGGCAAGCTGCTGTCCGGCATCAACGCGGTTCTCGAACACCGTTGTCCCTCCCGCCACGGTCGTCTCACCCGTCGCGTTCAGAGTCGATCCTCGCCCTCCGCGCCGAGGTCCGCAATCCCGCGCTGCGTTACTCCTCGTCGCGCCCGCGCAGCTTCTCCAGCTCGCGTCTCTCCCGTTTGGTCGGGCGGCCCGCACCCCGATCGCGCATCGGAGCGAGGGCGATCTCCTCGCGCGGAGGCGGCGGGGGAGTGTTGTCGGTGTAGCACTCGAGGGCAATCGGCGCGCTCACCCGCTTCACCAGCAGGCGGCGCACCACCACAATCTTGTCGAACCCGGCCTCGCGCACCCGAACTTCGTCGCCGACCCGCACAGACTGCGACGCCTTCACCTTTTCCCCGTTGATCCGCACGTGTCCGGCACGGCAGGCCGCGGTCGCGAGGGACCGTGACTTGATCAGACGCACGGCCCAGATCCAGCTGTCAATGCGTGCTGTTGTCGCGGCATCCATCCCCCGACTCTATGCCCGCCCGGCGTGCCCGTTTGCTTGAGTCCACTCGCCCGAGTTGACATGCTGGGCAGGTGAGCCCCACTTTCGACGCTACCGCCGATGCCATTCCCACCAGTGGCCCCAGCCGCCCCGCGCTCTCGCTGGGACTCATCCCCGCCGCGCTGCTGTCGCTGTCGGCCTTTTTGCTTTTTGGGGTGGATGCTCCGCTCGCGGGCTATCTCACCGTCGCAGCGAGCCTGGGCGCCGCCGCCGTCGTCGACCGCGCGCTGCTCAGGGACCTCTCGCTCATCGCTAGCGGGATTGTGGTCATCAGCCTTGTTCCGCTCAACGCCGACCTGAGCATCGGTCACATGGCGGCCATGGGGCTGGTGCTCGCCCTCGCGATCGTTGTGCCGTATGGCATCCACCGATTTGTCTACCGCGAACGGATCATCCGGTTTCCCATCGGCACGGGCAAACGCTGGGGGCGCCGCGAGTTCGCCTACCTGGCACTCATCGTTGTGCTCGGGTACAGCATCCTCCCCGTCTACCTGATCAGCACGGGGGTGTATCAAAACTGGCCGGATGCCTCCGACCCAGCCATCTTTGTTCGCCTTTTCATCGGGGTCAACTCGGTCGGCATCTGGGACGAACTCTTTTTTATCTGCATCAGTTACACCCTGCTGCGCCGGCACTTTCCGGGATGGCAGGCCAACCTTCTGCAGGCGGTCATTTTCACCTCGTTCCTCTGGGAGATCGGCTACCAGGCGTGGGGACCATTGCTGACGTTCCCGTTCGCGCTCCTGCAGGGGTACACCTTTACGCTGACGAAGTCGCTGAGCTACGTCGTCACCGTGCACCTGATCTTCGACTTCGTGTTGTTCCTCGCCCTGGTGCACGCCCACAACCCGACCTGGTTGCCGATATTCATCTACTGACCCGCAGCGCTCCCGCGATCCCACCGTGTTCCACCGCGAGAACTTCCTTCCGTATCCCTGAATGACGCGGGATGCCCCGCATAGACTGAGGTTTTGTGACAGACCAGACGCAGCTGAGCACAAAGGTTTTCACCGTGCCCAACGTTCTGAGTTTTATCCGCCTGGGCCTGGTGCCCGTATTTCTCGGTCTGCTGATCGCGGGTGAAGACGTCCTCGCCCTGATTGTGCTGGTGGTCTCCAGCGTCTCCGACTACCTCGACGGGGTCATTGCGCGCCGCTTCAACCAGATCACGCGTCTCGGGCAGCTCCTCGACCCGGCCGCAGACCGCCTGTTTATCTTCGCCGCCCTCATTGGGTTGTCCGTGCGGGGCATCCTGCCCTGGTGGCTGACCGCCATCATCATTGGCCGCGACGTTGTTCTGCTCGGGGTGGGCATTGTGCTCGCCAACTACGGCTACGGTCCTTTGCCCGTTCACCACCTGGGCAAAGTCGCCACGTTCTGCCTCTTCTACGCCCTGCCGATCATTATGATCGGGCAGGCATTTGAGGGGGCCGCCTGGCTCACAAATCCAATAGGCTGGTCATTCGCCATCTGGGGTGCATTTTTATATTGGTGGGCAGGCGCGATTTACCTGGCCGAAACAGTCCGGGTCATCCGGATTCCGGGCCTGAGGCCCGTGCAATCCGATACGCTTGAAGAGTAAGGGAGGTTCCGATGGTTGAATCCGACAACACGGGTCGCACCGACGTGAACGTGCCTCGTCAAAACGACACGACGCTGAACTTCACAACGGAGTTCGGTGCGCAGCTTGCTGCGATCGATAGCAACGTGTCCACCGGCGAGCACGAAGCGATTGCTGCGCTGCCGTCTGGGTCCGCGCTGCTCGTTGTGCGACGTGGTCCGAACGTGGGTGCTCGCTTCCTTCTCGACGCCGACCTCACGACTGTGGGCCGTCATCCCAACGCCGATATCTTCCTCGACGACGTCACGGTGTCCCGTCGACACGCCGAGTTCCACCGCAGCGGCACCACGTTCGAGGTCAAAGACCTGGGGTCGCTGAACGGTACCTACTTCGACGGCTCTCGCATCGACTCGGCCATCCTCAGTGATGGGTCTGAGGTGCAGGTTGGCAAGTTCCGCCTGACCTTCTACGCTTCGCGGGTCGATCTCGCCCATCTGGCCAGCCGGTAGTGGCCCGGTCGTCCGCCCAGGCTCGTGAGTCGGGAGGCGTCTCCCTTCTCAGCATCGGGCAGGTGCTTGCGCGCCTGAACCCGGAGTTTCCCGACCTCACCCCGTCGAAGCTCCGATTTCTGGAAGAACGACAGCTGGTAGCGCCTGCGCGCACCGAATCCGGATACCGCAAGTTTTCCACCACCGACGTCGACCGTCTGCGGTTTGTGCTCGCCATGCAGCGCGACCATTACCTCCCGCTCAAAGTCATCCGCGGCTACCTCGACGAGCTCGATGCCGGCCGCCAGCCCGTCCTTCCCGGCGGCGCAGTGCAGGCGCCGTCGATGCTTTCCAGCGAGCGTCGCCTCAACCGCGACGAACTCATCCGCGAAGCTGGCGCGACGGGCATGCTGCTCAACGACGCTGTTTCTGCGTCCCTGATCGTTCCCACCGACCTGTTCGGCGAGGACACCCTGGCGGTGTTGCGTTCGCTTGTTGAACTGCAGCGCTCGGGAATTGAACCGCGACACCTGCGTGGCTTTCGAGCCGCGGCCGAGCGTGAGCTTGGGCTTATCGAGAGTGCGCTGATTCCTGTTGCCCGACGCAAAGACGCGTCGAGCCGGGCCAAGGCCGCCGAGCTGGCGCGAGAGATTGCGGGCCAGCTGGAGATTGTGCGAAGTAGCCTCATCCGCTCCGCCCTTTCGAAATTGCAGCAATAACTGCTTTTCATTTCGACACGCCGATCCAGTTTGATCGAATGTCGTTGCTCCGCCCCCACCTCCTCGGTAGCGTATGAATATCCAAACCATAAGTGTCAACTTAAACGTGAAGCTTAGAAATCCAGCTTGTGAAGGGCCCAGCCATGAGTGAACTCAGCCGTAGCGAATCATCGCGCTACGACCTCGGCCTTCTCTTCACCGATGGGATGCCCGACCACGACGATTCCTCCGGCTACCGCGGCAATGTCGCCGCCCGTGCCGCAGGGATTAGCTACCGCCAGCTCGACTACTGGGCTCGCACGCAGCTCGTGGAGCCCACGGTTCGAGGAGCCGCCGGTTCCGGTTCGCAGCGTCTGTATGGATTCCGCGACATCCTTGTCCTCAAACTCGTCAAGCGCCTGCTCGACACCGGAATCTCGCTCCAGCAGATCCGCGTGGCAGTCAACCAGCTTCGTGAGGCCGGCATCAGCGACCTCGCTCAGACCACGCTGATGAGCGATGGCGCCAGCGTGTACCTCTGCACCTCCAACGACGAGGTCATCGACCTCGTGAGCCGCGGTCAGGGTGTCTTCGGCATCGCCGTGGGCAAGGTGCTGCGCGAGGTGGAGTCCAGCCTGGTTGAACTCGACTCGATCAAGGGTGAAGACCCGTCCGACGAGCTCGCCGTTCGTCGTGCACACCGCGCGTCCTAACTCTCCACCAACACCTCTCAGCGCCTGTCCGAGGGCGCGTGTGCTTGGCCGCGTGACGGTCTGGGCATCAGCGTAACCGCCGGCGCGAGCATCCATCCGGGCATCGCGATAGGCCGAGACCATCACGGCTGGGTTAGACCGCAGCCTGGGCTGCTACCGCCGCGCACGAGGCAACAGCGGGGGAGTCGACCGGGACGAGCGCCGACTCCAGGTCAGCGAGCTTCGCTGTAGTCGCCGATTTTAGCGGTGCGCATAATGCGCTCAAGCAGCTGGTCGAAGTTACGCGCCATTTCCTGCGCGCTCTCGCCGGGCCACACGTGCACGGGCTTCGCCGCACCCTGTGCCTGCTGGAGCGACGTACGCTCGGGCAGCTGAGGGCTCAACACCAGCGGGCCGAACATATCGCGCAGCTCCTTGATCCGGAACTGGTGCTCGAGAGACTGCACACGCGCACGGTTGACGATGATGCCGAGGGGCTGGAGGCGGGGCGAGAGACCACGGCGGATCTCCTCAATGGCCCGCAGGGCGCGGTCGGCAGCAGCAACGGAGAACAGTCCGGGCTCGGTGACCACGGTGACACGGTCGCTTGCTGCCCATGCGGTGCGCGTCAACGCGTTCAGCGAGGGAGCGCAGTCGATCAGTACGAGGTCGTAGTCGGCCTCGACGTTGGCGAGGGCCTCTTCGAGCTTCCAGATGTCGCGGATGCTCGGATGCGGGCCGTCGAAGTTGATGGCCGAGGGCGAACCAATGAGGACATCGATCTTTCCCGGGCGTCCCTTGGTCCAACCGCTGGGCACAATGGCCGCACGGACGGTTTTTTCCTTGGGGGAGGCGAGTACATCGGCAATGTTGAGATGCCCCGCCACATTGATATCCATGCCGGTTGAGGCATCCGATTGAGGATCCAAATCGACAACAAGGGTCCGTAAACCCTTGGCGAAGGCCGCGGACGCAAGTCCGAGCGTCACCGTAGTCTTTCCCACGCCCCCTTTGAGGGAGCTGACGCTGAGTACGTGCACGAGTAAAGACGATACCTTCACTAGTCTGAAAGAACCTAAAGCTGAGCATCATCTTTGATGAAGTTGGTGCTCTCGCGAGCGCCTCACCCCCCTATATATTGGCCATGACGGAGGGCAACACATTGTTTAAAAAGATTCTTGTAGCAAACCGGGGCGAGATCGCTATTCGGGCGTTTCGCGCGGCAGTCGAGGTGGGGGCGCGCACCGTTGCGATTTTCCCCTACGAAGACCGCAACTCCATGCATCGCCTGAAAGCCGATGAGGCGTATCAGATCGGCGAAGAGGGTCACCCCGTTCGTGCCTACCTCAATGTCGAGGAGATCATTCGGGTAGCCAAGCAGTGTGGCGCTGACGCCATCTACCCCGGCTACGGCTTCCTCTCGGAGAACCCCGACCTCGCGCAGGCCGCTGCCGACGCCGGCATCACCTTCATCGGCCCGCCCACGCGTGTGCTCGAGATGGCTGGCAACAAGGTGACGGCGAAAGAGCACGCCATCGCTGCGAACGTTCCCGTTCTGCGTTCCACTCCCGCGTCGCGCGACATCGAGGAACTCCTCGCTGGTGCCGAGGCAATCGGATTCCCGATCTTCGCCAAGGCTGTCGCCGGTGGCGGTGGACGAGGGATGCGCCGCGTCAACACCGCCGGAGAGCTTCGCGGTGCCCTCGAAGAGGCCATGCGGGAAGCGGACAGCGCTTTTGGTGACCCCACGATGTTCCTCGAGCAGGCCGTGGTTCGCCCGCGTCACATTGAGGTGCAGATTCTTGCGGACGCCACCGGTGAAACCGTGCACCTGTTTGAGCGTGACTGCTCCGTGCAGCGTCGCCACCAGAAGGTCATCGAGATCGCGCCCGCGCCGAACCTCGACGAAAACACCCGCCAGGCGATGTACCGCGACGCCATCGCGTTCGCCCGGTCGATCGGATATGTCAACGCCGGAACCGTCGAGTTCCTGCTCGACACCGCCGGTGAGCGCAAGGGACAGCATTTCTTTATCGAGATGAACCCGCGCATCCAGGTGGAGCACACTGTGACCGAAGAGGTCACCGATGTTGACCTCGTTGTCTCGCAGATGAGGATTGCCGCGGGGGAGACGCTCGCCGAGCTGGGTCTCCAGCAGGAGAACCTGCACCTTCGCGGTGCCGCGCTCCAATGCCGCATCACCACCGAAGACCCCGCCGCCGGGTTCCGCCCCGACACCGGGAAAATTACGACCTACCGTTCACCCGGTGGCGCAGGTATCCGTCTCGATGGTGGAACGGTCAGCGCGGGCGCGCAGATCTCGCCCCACTTCGACTCGATGCTCGTGAAGATGACCTGCCGTGGTCGCGACTTCGCCGCCGCAGTGACCCGTGCGCGCCGAGGTCTCGCCGAGTTCCGCCTTCGCGGTGTCTCCACCAACATCCCGTTCCTCCAGCGGGTACTCGACGACCCGCAGTTCATCGCGGGAGACCTCAGTACCTCGTTTATCGACGAGCGCCCCGAGCTCCTCCGACCGCACCAGTCGAAGGACCGTGGAACAAAGGTCCTCAACTGGCTCGCCGACGTCACCGTGAACCAGCCGAACGGCGACGGCGCGGGACTTATCAACCCTGCCCTCAAGCTGCCGGCGGTCGACCTTGACATTCCCGCACCATCGGGATCGCGCCAGAAGCTTCTCGAACTCGGACCAGTGGGGTTCGCCTCCGCACTCCGCGCCCAGACCGCCCTTGCGGTCACCGACACCACCATGCGTGACGCTCACCAGTCACTTCTCGCGACCCGGGTACGTACTCGTGACCTGGTCGCGGTTGCGCCCCACCTGGCCCGCATGACCCCCGAACTGCTGTCGGTCGAGGCCTGGGGTGGTGCCACCTACGACGTGGCGCTTCGTTTCCTTGCCGAAGACCCCTGGGAGCGCCTCGCGTCATTGCGCGAGACGCTGCCGAACCTCAATATCCAGATGCTGCTCCGTGGCCGCAACACTGTCGGGTACACCCCGTACCCGACCGAGGTCACTGACGCATTTGTCCGCGAAGCCGCTGCGACCGGTGTTGACATCTTCCGGATCTTCGACGCGCTCAACGACGTGTCGCAGATGCGCCCCGCCATCGATTCCGTGCTCGCCACGGGAACCACCGTGGCCGAGGTTGCGCTCTGCTACACCGGCGACCTGCTCGACCCCGCCGAAGACCTGTACACCCTCGACTACTACCTGCGCCTCGCGGAGCAGATCGTTGACGCCGGTGCGCACATCATCGCGATCAAGGACATGGCCGGTCTTCTGCGTGCAGGGGCCGCTGAGAAGCTCGTCACGGCGCTGCGCGAGCGTTTCGACCTCCCTGTCCACCTGCACACCCACGACACGGCAGGCGGCCAGTTGGCAACACTGCTCGCGGCCAGCCGCGCTGGAGTAGACGCCGTCGATGTGGCGAGCGCACCCATGGCCGGCACCACCAGCCAGGTCTCGGCGTCCGCACTCGTTGCGGCTCTCGCGCACACCGACCGTGACACCGGGCTCTCGCTCCAGGCAGTGTCCGACCTCGAGCCCTACTGGGAAGCCGTGCGGCACATCTACAAGCCGTTCGAATCGGGACTCGCCGGACCCACGGGTCGTGTGTACAAGCACGAGATCCCCGGGGGTCAGCTCTCCAACCTGCGCCAGCAGGCGATTGCGCTCGGCCTTGCCGACCACTTCGAAAAGATCGAGGACCTCTACGCCGCGGCGAACCGCATCCTCGGACGCCCGCCGAAGGTCACCCCGTCGTCCAAGGTGGTGGGCGACCTCGCGCTGAGCCTCGCCGCCGCGAACGCCGATCCCGACGATTTCGAGCAAAACCCCGACAAGTACGACATCCCCGACTCGGTGATCGGATTTATGGCTGGTGAACTGGGCGACCTGCCCGGGGGATGGCCGGAGCCCTTCCGCACCAAGGTACTCAAGGGACGCCAGGTCAAGATCGGTGTCGAAGAACTCACCGACGAGCAGAACGCTGGTCTTGCTGGCGACACACAAACCCGCCGCACAACACTGAACCGGTTGCTGTTCGCTGGTCCTACGGCGAGCTTCGAAGAGAATCGTGAGGCATACGGCGACCTGTCGGTTGTCGACACCAACGACTACCTCTACGGTCTCGTCCAGGGTGCAGAGCACGTGATCGAGATTGAAAAGGGCGTCAGCCTCTTCGTCGGCCTCGAAGCAATCGGTGAGGTTGACGACAAGGGTATGCGCACCGTGATGGCCACCCTCAACGGTCAGCTTCGCCCCGTGTTTGTTCGCGATCGCAGTGTTGCTGTCAGCAGTAAGGCCGCCGAGAAAGCGGACACGTCCAAGCCTGGCCACGTCGCCGCCCCGTTCTCCGGAGTGGTCACGCTGCAGGTGGAGGAGGGCGCGACCGTCGAGGTCGGCCAGACGATTGCGTCCATTGAGGCCATGAAGATGGAAGCGGCCATCACCGCACCGATGTCCGGCACGGTCAAACGGCTTGCGATCCCTGCAACCCAGCAGGTTGACGCCGGTGATCTTATCGTCGAGATCGGATAATCCACAGGGGGAGCCCCCGCTTCGGGGGCCGGAGGTAAGCTCCATAGTTGACCCTCACCGAAAGGTACCGCCGTTTTGGACAGCAAACGCAAGATTGACGAGCGCTCCGGCCAGCTCCTCGAGTCTGAACCGACCCCGCTCGCGGACACTGTCGAACCCGATGGAGACCTCGTTGACGGCGACGTCGACACCTCCGACGTCGATGGCGACACCACCGAGATCGAACCTGTCGAAACAGTGACGATCACCCTCGCTCTTCCGGACACCGTGCACGATATCCCGGAGGACGAGGTTGCCGTGGCTATCGATGAAGTGACGATCAACCCCGGTGATGTGGAGGCGGTGGAACTGTCCACCACCTCCATCACCGTGGTGGCGGTTGCCGCTCAGCCTGAACCGGCGGAGGAACCTGAACCCCGGGTCATCCCGAGCCTGCCGCCCAGCGACCACACGTTCACCCGCCGTGACCGTCTGAGCGGTCAGCTTTCGGCCGGCCCCGAGTCTGCGGCGATGCTGACGGCCGAGCGTCTTCTCGAGCCAAAGGGCCGTCGTCGCCCCAAGCCCCAGGGTCGCTGGCCGCGATTCGTCTACGGGCTGAGCCTGCACACCATCAACATTGGCGACTCGGCGACCTATCGGGCCCGCAAAATCGTCGACATGCGCATTGAGCGCGAGTTCGAAGGCGGCGCTCGATTTGTGCCCATCCTCACCCGCAAGGGAGGTGTGGGCAAAACCACCGTCACCACACTTTTGGGTATGGCCCTTGCTGATGTGCGCGACGACCGCGTCATCGCCATCGACGCCAACCCCGACCGCGGCACACTCGCGGAACGCATCAACAAGCAGACCCGGTCGACCGTACGCGACGTGGTGACCCGTGCGGCATCCGTAGTGGGGTTCACCGACTTCAGTACTCTGGTCTCCCGCGACGAGACGCGACTCGACATTCTCGCGTCCGACACCGACCCGATGCTGTCTGAAGCATTCGACGAAGACGACTACAACGTTGTCGCCGATCTTGCCGGTCGCTTCTACTCGATTGTGCTGACCGACTGCGGTACCGGCATCGTCCACTCGGTGATGAGGGCCACACTTCAGCGTGCCGACTCCGTGGTGATTGTCTCCGGCGGCAGCGTCGACGAGGCGCGTCTGGCCTCAGAGACGCTCACCTGGCTTGAAGCGAATGGCTACGGCGACCTCGTCCGCAACGCAGTGGTCGCGCTCAACACGGCGACGCAGGGCACCAACCTGATCAAGCTTGAGGAGATCGAGGCGCATTTCCGCTCGCGAGTGCGTGAGATTGTGCGCATCCCGTACGACCCCCAGCTCGCTGCGGGTTCGGTCGTCAGCTACAAAGACCTCAAGCAGCTCACTAAGGACTCAGCCCGCGAACTCGCGGCGCTGGTTGTTGAGGGTCTGCCCGTCAAACGCGACATCTAACCAGTCGGCACGGCGCGGTCGCTGGGAGCGGCTGCGCCGTGTGCGGCATCACACTGCGATGGTGCGTGCGGATGCGCGGGCGTCCGCAGACGTTCGATACAGTGGATGGCGAGCCCGGCAGTGCCTCCCTGCGTGTGGATCTTGCCCCGCCCGCCGTAGAAGGAACTGGAAACGAACGCATGACCGAACGACAGATCAGAATTTTTGGCGATCCCGTGCTCCGCTCGGTGTGCGATCCGGTAAAGCCCGGCGACTCGCGACTCGCAGGACTCGTCGAGGATCTGCTCGAGACAGTGCAGGTTCCCGGTCGTGCGGGTGTTGCTGCTAACCAGATCGGTGTTGGACTGCGCGCATTCAGCTACAACATCGACGGTGACGTGGGCTACATCCTCAACCCGGTGCTCGAGTCCGTCAGTGGAGAACCCGAGCTCGTTGATGAAGGATGCCTGTCTGTGCCGGGGTTCTACTTCCCTCGCCTTCGATACCCCTTCGCCCGCGTCACGGGTATCAACCTCGCCGGTGAACCCGTTGAGCTCGAGGGAGACGGACTGATGGCACAGGCGCTCCAGCACGAAACCGACCACCTCGACGGTCACCTCTTTATCGAGGGCCTCGAGCCGGCGGTCAAGCGTGAAGCGATGCGTGCCATCCGCGAGTCGCCCTGGTACTGAGCTCTCGCTCAGTAGACCAGCGACTGCCCCTGGGTCTCGGGGCTTCCGGTGTACATCGATTCGATGACGTCGGAGTACTCGCTGAGGATTACGTTTCGTTTGATGCTGAGCTTCGGTGTCAGGTGACCGCTCGCTTCGGTGAATTCGACGTCGAGAATCTGGAACTTGCGGATTGATTCGGCGCGCGAGACCGTCGCGTTGGCTGCGTCGATTGCGCGCTGGATCTCCGCGATGACCTTCGGATGCACCGCAGCCTGGGTGAGCGTCAGATCGGCCGCTTCGCCGGCGTTGTGCAGCCAGACCGGCAGCATCTCCGGGTCGAGGGTGATGAGTGCTGAGATGAACGGCTTCTGTTCCCCCACAACGACGATCTGTCCCACGATTGAGTTGGCGCGTACCGGGTCTTCCAGCGCGGCGGGGGCGACGTTTTTGCCACCAGCCGTCACGATGATCTCTTTTGTGCGTCCGGTGATCGAGAGGTAACCATCGTCGTCGAGTTCGCCGATGTCTCCCGTACGGAACCACTCACCATCGAAGGAAGCGGCCGTCGCGGCGTCGTTGTTCCAGTACCCGGCGAAGATATTAATGCCCTTCGCCTGGATCTCGCCGTCATCAGCGATACGCACGGAGACACCGGGGAGAGGGGGACCGACCTTGCCAATTTTGAAGTTGGACGGGAGGTTCACTGAGATGGGCGCCGTGGTCTCCGTCAGACCGTAACCCTCAAGGATCGTCAGTCCGAGACTGCGGTAGAAGTGCCCGAGTCGGAGCCCGAGGGGCGCAGACCCGGAGACGGCGTAGACCACACGCCCGCCGAGCGCAGCGCGGATCTTGCTGAGCACAAGCCGATCGAACAGGGCGAACTGGAGTTTGAGGCCCAGTGGAACAGAGCCGGCGTCCAGCGCCTTGGAATGGGCAATCGCGACATCGGCGGCGCGGCGGAAGATCTTGCCCTTTCCGCCGGATTCGGCTTTCTGCTCCGACGAGTTGTAGACCTTTTCGAATACCCGCGGAACCGCGAGCAAAAAGGTCGGCCTGAACGATGCCATCGAGGGGAGCAGCTGCTTGGTGTCGGCCTGGTGCCCCACCTTGACCCCGGAATGAACACACAGAATGGCGATGAACCGAGCGAAGATGTGGGCGGTGGTGATGAACAGCAGGGTGCTGGCACCGGGATGCACCACCTCACTGATCTTCAGCGCAGAGTTGCGGCTGAGCTCAACGAAGTTCGAGTGGGTGATGACACAGCCCTTGGGGCGTCCCGTCGACCCCGACGTGTAAATGAGGGTGGCCATGTCTGAACCGCGGGCCAGCGAGCGTCGGCGTTCGATCTCCGCGTCAGAGACGTCGGATCCGCTGTCCGCAATCTTGGTGAGTGCTCCGAGGTCGATCTTCCACACCGAGCGCACCAGAGGCACATCTGCATGGATCTCATCGAACCGCGCAAAATGGTCGGGTGTCTCGGTGAGGATCGCCACGGCACCGGAATCCTCAAGGTTCCACTGCACCTGGCTTGGTGAGGCAGTCTCGTAGATAGGCACCAGAACAGCGCCGGCGAACCAGACAGCGAAGTCGATGAGAGTCCACTCGTAGCGGGTTTTGCACATCAGGGCGATTTTGTCGCCTGGCTCGATGCCTGCAGCGACAAAGCCCTTGGCGAGGGCGTGTACTTGGCCGAGGAAGTCGGAGGCGGAGACATCCGTCCACCCGCCGTCTGCGGTGGGCAACGCGAACAACGCCAGAGTGGGGGTCGCTGCCACCCGGTCGACGAGCAGATCGGTCGCGTTCGCTTCGGGATCAGCTTCAATCAGCGGGGCGACGTCGTAGTGCTTCACGGTAACTCCTTTGGCACCGGGGGACATTTCACTCACTCTAGCGGGCCACGTTGAGTGAGCGGTCGTCATATTAGTTTCGCACGGGGTTATCGAGTGGGTTGTTGAGTCGTAAACTCGAAATCAAATGCATGCCATCGGAATAGACATTGGCGGAACCAAAATCGCGGGAGCGTTGGTATCTGACCAGGGAGAGATCCTCCGCGAGCACCGCTCGCCCACCCCCGCGGGAGACCCCGGAGCCATCGTCGACGTTGTTGTCGAGATGATTGAGAAGCTGTCACAGGGCGAACAGGTCCTCGCGGCCGGTGTCGCAGCGGCCGGCTTTATTGATGCCGCCCAGTCCACGGTCTACTACGCCCCCAATATCAATTGGCGCAATGAGCCGTTCCAGCAGCGCCTGTCGGATCGGGTCAACCTCGACATCACAATCGACAACGACGCCAATGCCGCCGGATGGGCCGAGTTCCGTTTCGGAGCAGGACGCCTGGTCAGCGACATGACGATGTTGACCATCGGTACCGGTGTCGGCGGAGCCATCGTCACCGGAGATCGCCTCTTCCGTGGAGGCTTCGGCGCTGGTGCTGAAATCGGCCACCTCCGGGTCGTCCCCGGCGGGCTTCCCTGCGGATGCGGCGCACGCGGCTGTATCGAACAGTACGGGTCGGGCCGCGCGCTGCTGCGTATGGCCAACGAGATGGCGGATGCCGGTGGTATCGGTAGTGCGCTGGCGGACGCCCGCGCCGACAACGGCAAACTCACGGGCGAGCTGGTCGGCGGACTCATCGCTGCGGGCGACCCGGGAGCAGTGCATGCACTGCGCGAGCTGGGATCCTGGCTCGGGCAAGCCTGTGCCAGCCTCGGAGCCGTTCTCGACCCGCAGCTGTTTGTGTTCGGAGGGGGAGTGGCCATCGCTGGCGACCTTCTTCTTGACCCGGTCCGTGAGGCCTACCTGGCGCATCTCCCTGCACGGGGATATCACCCCGAGCCCGGATTCGCGATTGCCGAATTGGTCAACGACGCCGGTGTTGTGGGTGCCGCCGATCTGGCGCGAATCCACGCTGAGGCATAACACGCCACACCGGGCCGTTCGCGGCTCCGTGTCTGGCGCACACACATCGGCTAGAGTAAGTCGGTCGGCGGGAGGTCGCGATGTTGTACTGGTTTGCTAAGAACCTGATTGCCGGTCCGCTGCTTTTGACGGTGTTCCGGCCCTGGATCGTCGGTCGGGAGAATATCCCCAAGACCGGCGCGGTCATTTTCGCGGGTAACCACCTGTCGTTCATCGACTCGGTGTTCCTGCCTCTGGTGCTCGAGCGTCGTATTTCCTTCCTCGCGAAGAGCGATTACTTCGCGGGCAAGGGCATCAAAGGCTGGCTGACGAAGATGTTCTTCAAGGGCACCGGAATGCTCCCCATTGACCGCTCCGGCGGCAAAGCATCCGAGGCGTCGCTGAACACCGGCCTTGCTGTGCTTGCGCGCGGCGAACAGCTCGGTATTTACCCCGAGGGCACCCGCAGTCCCGATGGACGGATGTACCGCGGGCGCACGGGCGTGGCGCGCATGATCCTCGAAGCTGGCGTCCCCGTCGTTCCGATCGCGATGGTCGATACCGAGAAAGTAATGCCCACCGGGCGTCGCATTCCCAAAGTCGCCCGCATCGGAATCATCTTTGGTGAGCCCCTCGACTTCTCCCGCTTCCAGGGACTCGAGAGCGATCGCTTTGTGCTCCGCTCCATCACCGACGAGATCATGTATGAACTGAACCGCCTCAGCGGCCAGGAATACGTTGATGTTTATGCTTCCTCCGTCAAGGAGAAGACAGCTAGCACCTCTCGCTAGCATCCCTGACGATAAGCTCGATGGCTGGGGCTTCGGCTCCATCATGTCTTGCGTCAACTCGTCATCCAACCCAAAAAAGGAAATCCCGTGGTAGACCTGTCCGAACCCGTCGTTTTTGCTGATCCTCAGGTGATCGCAGGACTCGACTATTGGCGGACACTCCCCGTGAAGCAGCAGCCCCAGTGGCCTGATGCTGACGCGGTTGGGGCGGCTAGTGCCGAGATCGCCACGCTTCCCCCGCTTGTGTTCGCGGGCGAGGTTGACATGCTGCGTGACCGTCTTGCTGCCGCTGCGCGCGGCGAGGCCTTCCTGCTCCAGGGTGGCGACTGCGCGGAGACCTTTGCGGGAGCTACCGCTGAGCAGATCCGCAACCGTGTCAAAACGATTCTCCAGATGGCCGTTGTCCTCACCTACGGTGCGTCGATGCCCGTCATCAAGATGGGTCGTATGGCTGGGCAGTTCGCCAAGCCCCGCTCCAACGACATGGAGACCCGTGGCGGCGTCACACTGCCCGCGTACCGTGGCGACATCGTCAACGGTTACGACTTCACGCCCGAGTCCCGCACCGCCGATCCCCGCCGTCTTGTGCAGGGGTACCACACGGCTGCGTCGACACTGAACCTCGTGCGCGCGTTCACCCAGGGTGGATTCGCTGACCTGCGCCAGGTGCACAGCTGGAACAAGGGCTTCGCTGCCAACCCGGCGAACCACGAGTACGAGAAACTCGCCGGCGAAATCGATAAGGCGATCCGCTTTATGGAAGCCGCTGGCGCTGATTTCGACGAGCTCAAGCGTGTGGAGTTCTACGCAAGCCACGAGGGTCTACTGATGGACTACGAGCGCCCCATGACGCGCATCGACTCCCGCACCGGCACTCCGTACAACACGTCGGCGCACTTCCTCTGGGTGGGGGAGCGCACGCGCGACCTCGACGGAGCGCACATCGACTACTTCAGCCGTTTGCGTAACCCGATCGGTGTCAAGCTCGGTCCATCCACCTCGGCGGATGACATGGAGCGTCTCATCGACAAGCTCGACCCCGACCGCGAACCTGGGCGTCTGACGTTCATCACGCGTATGGGTGCGGGCAAGATTCGGGATGCTCTTCCGCCACTGCTCGAGGCCATCAAGGGTATGGACGCCACCCCGCTCTGGGTGTCCGACCCCATGCACGGCAACGGATTAACCACGGCCACCGGATACAAGACCCGTCGTTTCGACGACGTTGTCCACGAGGTGAAGGGATTCTTCGAATCCCACCGTGCCGCAGGAACCCACCCGGGTGGAATCCACATCGAGCTGACCGGCGACGACGTGACGGAATGCCTCGGCGGTTCCGAGCACATCGACGAGGCCACTCTCGCCACCCGATACGAGTCCCTCTGCGACCCGCGCCTCAACCACATGCAGTCCCTCGAGCTGGCGTTCCTTGTCGCCGAGGAGCTCGGCGCGGCGTAACACCGCACCACGTAACCACGCACAAACACAACAGCCACCGGCGACATCCTTCGGGACGTGGCCGGTGGCTGTTTCTGTTGTGTCTGTAAAGGGTGGATGCCTGGGCCGCAACGACCCGATGGAGTGCAGTTATCCGAAGAGCTGCAGGTACAGGGTGATCGTTGACCCTCGAGGAGCCAGCTCGCCCGCCGCGGGGCTTGTCCCCGTGACCGTTGAGGTCGGGAACGGGGTGAAGAGCGGGTTGTACGACACCTTGAACCCGAGGTCAGCCAGGGCTGCGGTTGCGTCCTCGCGGGTTTCGCCTTCGAGGTCGGGCACGGCAACCGGCTCCGGTCCGCGGGAAATCTCAAGCTGAACAGCCTCGCCCTCGCGGATCACGCCGTCGGCATCCGCAGCCATATCGATGCCGATGACAGCGCCTTCTTCGACGGTGTCGCTGTAGTTCTCGACTCCCGGAGATGCGGCGAGTTTCAGGTCGGACAGGTCGGAGGTCGCGTCGTCCACGCTTTTGTTCGCCAAGTCGGGAAGAGCGCCGGCTGAGACAACGAGGCGGATGGGCTGCTGATCGCCGTAAAGGGCGCCCGTCGCCAGGCTCGCACCACCCGCGTCGAGCACGTCGATCACGGTTCCCGACGGCACAGCAGCGTCGAACTGACGAATGGGATCGTCCGACGACAGCGTGAACCGATTCTCGGTGATGGTGCTGTTCGCCTGGTCTTCCGGGATATTGCGGAGTTCGGGCACGGGAAGCTGTTCCGGCCCCGTCGACAGCAGCAGGGTCACTTCCGCGCCCTGGGCAAGCACAGCGTCCGTTCCCGGTTCCGTGGTGACGACGTTGCCGACGGCGATGGTGGGATGAGTGGCCTCGCCCGTTGTGGGGCTCACCACCAAGCCGTCCGCTTGCAGCATCGATGTCGCGTCCGCAACGGACAGATCAGTGACGTCCGGCACGGTGATTTGCGAGCCGGGACCCGCGTTGAAGTACCAACCGGTACCCCCTGCGGCGCCAGCGAGAAGAATCACGAGAACAAAAAGCCACCAGCCGCGCGCACGCCGCTTTTTGGAGCGCTTGCCCAGCTCTGCCGCTCCCTCGGCCACAACGGGGCCCGTGACCGACTTGGCGCCCGGACGGAGCACAACGGTGTCGTCGTTGGAGGGCGGTGGTGCGAGAACGGTCGTCGGAGAGGCATCCGCCGCCATTGCGGTCGGCAACACCATGGTGCGCTGCGCCGGTGCTGCACCGGCGGCGTTCGGAAGAGCGGTCGCGAGCAGAGTCTGGGTGGCCAGCAACTGATCGAGCATCACGCGAGCGTCGCGCGGGCGTTCGTCGGGTTCCCGCGCCGTCGCCCACAGAACAAGTTCATCGAGCTCCGCGGGAACGCGGGAGTTTTTCGAGCTCGGTGTCGGCACGGAGTCGTTGGCGTGCTGATAGGCGATCTGCATGGGCTGCTCGCCCTTATACGGCTGCTCACCGGTGAGCATTTCGTACATCATGATGCCCACGGCATAGATGTCGCTGCGCGCGTCAGCGATACCGCGGGTGACGAGTTCGGGGGAGAGGTAGGCGATAGTGCCGAGCAGTGCTGCACCCGTCGCGGTGTTCGCTGACACCGCGCGCGCCAGACCGAAGTCACCGATCTTGATGCGGCCATCGTCGGCGAGCATCACGTTTTCCGGTTTGAGGTCGCGGTGCACGATGCCAGCCTTGTGGGCAGCCGAAAGACCGGAGAGTACGGCTTCCATCACGTCGAGCGTCTGTTCGGTCGTGAGTTTGCCGTGCTCCTGCAGCAGGTCGCGCAGGTTGATGCCGGGAAGGTATTCCATAACCAGGTAGGCGGTATCGCTGTCCTGCCCCTGGTCGAAAACGTTGACAACGTTGGGGTGGGCGAGGCGCGCGGCAGAGCGCGCTTCCTGGATGAAGCGTTCCTTGAAGGCGCTGTCCTCGGCAAGGTGGTCGTGCATCACCTTGATAGCCACTCGACGCTCGAGTCGCAGGTCGGTCGCGAGATAAACAGTGGCCATGCCGCCACGCGCAATGCGCGAGCGAACCTGGTACCGGCCGTCTATCAGACGGCCGACCATCGGGTCAGTGCTATTCGCGTTCACCGTTCGATTGTAGTTTCGGCGCGCGGTTTCCCCCGCCGGAACACGGCGGCCGGTCGGTTTACTTCAGCTCCTGGAACCAGGCGCGGGCGGAAGTCTCCCATTTTGCGTAGGCGTCGGGGAACGCCGAGATCTGAACCTTCTGCGCCGCGTCGGTCACCGAGAGGGATTCCCACCCCGAAATCTCGAGCAGGCCAACGGTGACACCGCGGTTGGGGTTGCTGGATCCGCCGTAGAAAAGCCGTGCCGCATAGTCGGGGTCGAGTAGCTGCGACTTGGTGCCCCATCCGGTGCTTGGGCGCTGCTGAAAGAGCCCAATCGAGTCGCGGTCGCCGTAGTCGATGTTGCGGAGGCTGGATTCCTGCATCGCCGCAGCCAGGGCGATGATGATGCCGTAGTCGGGCACTCCGAGGCGCTGGCCAACGCGCACGATGGTGGTTGCGTTGGTCTTCATCTCCGGGCTGAGGTACGTCGACGAGGAGGATGATCCTGCCGTGACGACGCTGGGGGCCGTCGGAATCGTGAGCTTCTGGCCGGAGAAAATGATGCTCGACATCGTGAGGCCGTTTACCTCGAGAAGTGCCTTGGCGCCGACGCCGAACTTGGTGGCGATCGCGCTAATCGTGTCGCCCGAAGCGATGGTGTAGCTGGAGCCTGACGCGGTCGGGGCCGGCGTGACCGACACCGCGTTGACAATCGTGGGTGCGGCCGCAGGTGTGCTCGACGTAGGAATGGCGAGGGTGCGGCCGGAGTAGATAACGCTCGACAGCGTGAGGCCGTTCACCTGGAGCAGCGCGCTGGAGCTGACACCGAACTTGGTGGCGATACCACTGATGGTGTCGCCCGAGACGATGGTGTACGTGGTTCCCGACGCGGTCGCGGTCGGAGTGACCGACACGGCGTTGGTGACGGTGGGGGATGGCGCTGGCGCGCTCGACGTCGGGATGGCGAGTGTGCGCCCGGCGTAGATGACGCTCGTGGCACCGAGGCCGTTGGCTGACAGGATCCCCTGAACGGTGACACCGAAACGGGTAGCAATCGACGAGACCGTGTCGCCCTTGGCGATGGTGTAGCGGGTGCTGGATGCCGTGGATGACCCAGCCGTCGCCGCGGGCGCAGCCGTGGACACCACGGCATTGGTGAGCTTGAGCACCTGGCCGGGGAAGATGACGGACTTCCACCCGAGACCGTTCAGGGCGAGAACCGACGCAGTGGACAGTCCGAACTTTCCTGCGATGCCGCTGATGGTGTCGCCACCTTCAACCCGGTAGGTGCTGGGAGCCGATGCGGTCGTCAGAACGCCCGCCTCGGTGGCCTGGGCGCTGGACGACTTGCGCGCTTCGGCGAACGCCGCCTTCACCGCACTGGTGAGGTCGGCGGTTTCCGACTTGGGCTTCGGTGCAGGGGGAGAAGCTTCCGCGTCGAGCGCACCGGTGAGGTTGAGCCCGGCAACGGCCATGGATCCAACAAGAACGATCGGCACGGTCGACAGCATGCTGCGAGCCAGACGACCACGATCGCGCGGGGAGACCGGAGATGCGACGCCCGCGGCGGCTTCCATCCGAACTCTGGTGGGCACAAGGCCCGCGAGCGGCGAGGCCTCACGGTGAGAGTTACGATCCGAAATGTCTGCCATGTGCTTCCCCGTCGTTGCAATTTGCACAGGGCACATTAGAGCCGTCCCCGAATCGGCGTGTTCCCAAACTGACACACATGGTCATAAGTGTCAATCATTGTGGCTGGTGTGGCTGGTGTTACAGACGGCGAAACGCGCGGCGGATGCCACGAATGTCCACGCAGCATGGAAGGATTTAGATGTGTCTGACTTTCTTGACGTGCGCTGGCTCACGATCCCCGACCTGACCGAACTCCTCAACCTCAAAGTCAGTCAGGTGCGTCGCCTCATTGAGGACCGCGCCTTACTGGCACTCCGTGTAGACGGAGTATGGAAAGTGCCCGCCGATTTCATCAACGGCACCGAGCCGCTGAGCGAACTGCGCGGCACCCTCGTTGTCCTTGGTGACAGCGGCTTCACCGATGACGAAGCAATGCACTGGCTCCTCGAGCCGGAGGACAGCCTTGGCGTAGCTCCGATTGCCGCACTCCGTGCGGGCCGCAAAGCCGAAGTGCGCCGCGTCGCGCAGGCACTCGGCTAACAGCCCGCCCTATGACCGGCGCCGAATAACGGTGTCGGTCAGTTGAAGCAGCTGGTCGCGCGCGCTCGATGTGAGCGGCGCGTCCACCAGCGCTTCTCTCGCAATACCCACGTTGTGGTCGATTATCCGCTCGACGTGGTCGATCGCCCCCGAGTCGCTGATTGCGTTTTGCATCAGCTGAATCTGCTGGCGATCGAGATCCGCGTCGCCGAGAAGCTCGTCGAGCAGGTTGCGCACATTGGTGGGCAATTTGGTGCGTGCCAGCGCAATAAGCACCGTGCGCTTGCCCTCACGCAGATCGTCTCCGGCGGGTTTTCCCGTCAATTCTGGATCGCCGAAGACCCCGAGTAGGTCGTCACGCAGCTGGTACGCGACGCCGAGTGGCAGTCCGAAGGTGCGAAGGGCATCGACCTGCTCCGACGAGGCTCCACCCAATCGTGCGCCAATGGCGAGCGGCGCTTCGACGCTGTACTTGGCTGATTTGTAGACAATCACCCGGTGGGCGCGTGGCAGCAGTTCGGTCTCGGGATGCGCCTGCCACGACTTCTCTTCGAGAATGTCGAGGTACTGTCCGAGCGTCACCTGGGTGCGCATCCGGTTGAACTCGAGCCGTGCCGCCGACGCCGAGTCGCGGCTCGTCAAGGAGCTGAGCCCCTCATCGAGCATCTCGTCGCTCCACCCGAGGAGCAGGTCGCCGAGGAGGAGGCCGGCAGACTGGCCGAAATGGGACGCGCTGCCCAAGTACCCGCCGGTGCGGTGCAGTTCCTCAAAACGTTTATGCGCGGCGGGCGCGCCGCGCCGCGTGTCGGAATTGTCCATGATGTCGTCGTGCACCAGGGCGGCGGCGTGGAAGATCTCCAGCGCGGCAGCCGTGGTCACTACCGAAGGCAGGTCAACGGGACTCTCGTCCGCCACCAGGGGATCGAACTCTCCGCGCCCCGCCCCCACCGCCTGCCAGCCCCAATAACAGAACAGTGCGCGGAATCGCTTGCCTCCGCGCAGCAGGTCGGCCGAATAGTCGAGAAACGTCTCGAGTTCTGGCGCGACGGAGGTGACCAACTCAGTGCGTTCAACAAAGAACTCATCTAGGCGGGCTTGGACTAGGTCAACTAACCGGGGACTCACAGGCACGCTCCTAGCCTAGCCACGCACGCGGGCATACAATTGAGCCCTACACCGCGTCAATCCCGAACCTGAGGGGAACAGGATGCCACTTTCCGAACAGGAGCAACGCCTCCTGGAAGAGATGGAGCGCAGTCTCTATCACAATGATGCAGACTTCGTTGCCACTGTCGCGCCCCGGCGCGGAAAACCGAACTACACCGTTCTAGTCGTTGGCATACTTGTTGGCGTCCTGGGAATCGCGACCCTCGTCGCTGGCGTTGTTATACGCCAGCCGCTGGTCGGCGTCCTGGGGTTCGCCGTGATGTTTGCCGGCGTATTGATCGCCGTCACGCCCCCGCGCTCACACGGTTCCATTCCGAAGCCGCCGGCAGAGCCGCGCGCTAACGGAACCGGTGGACAAAAGTCGTCCGGCTCGGGCAGCTCGTCGTCGTTTATGCAGAACATGAATGATCGCTGGGAGAAACGCCAAGACAACAGAGACCAGTAACACCGGGCGGATCGCGCCTGGCGCTGATCTCCACCGTCCTCCCTGGTGATCCCGGGTGACGCGCAGAGACAGATATTTCACAGAAAAATGGGTCGACCTTCGGGTCGGCCCTTTTTTTGTGCCCAAAACGCCCCTGTTTTGTGGATTTTTCCTCCATTCCCCTCCACTGCCTACTTCCGCATAAATCCGGGCATCTTTATGGTCTCAGTTGCCCTCGTATGCCGAAATGCGTTGATACGTGGAGTGAAAGGGAGTAAAGTGGAGGTTACCCAAGTCTGGCCGGAGAAAAGGGGGCGATTCGTGTTTCTAGGCACGTATGCGCCCAAGCTCGACGAAAAAGGGCGCCTCATCCTCCCGGCCAAGTTTTGGGATGAGCTCTCGTCAGGCGTTGTGATCACTCGTGGTCAGGAGCGTTGCCTCTACGTGTTCAGCACGGAGGAGTTCGAGAGCTTGCACAACAAGATCCGTCAGGCCCCGGTTACCAGCAAGCAGGCGCGGGACTTCCTTCGTCTCTTCCTGTCCGGGGCGAACCAGGAAACTCCCGACAAACAGCGCAGGGTCACCATTCCCGCGAACCTGCGTGAATACGCCGGGCTGGGTCGCGACCTGACGGTCATCGGAGCGGGAAGCCGCGCCGAGATCTGGGACACCGATGCCTGGAACAACTACTACAACGAGACAGAGTCCGAGTTCGCTAACACCACAGAGGAGGTGATCCCGGGGCTCTTCTAACGCCTTGGCGCTGACTCCCAGCCGTTCACGCGCCCTGACATCACTTCCCCGGTGTCAGGTCGGAATGGATGGGGATCAGCATCAAGGAGTTCGCCCCGACTGCCATGGTCGACACTTCTTCGCTCCACACCCCGGTCTTCCTCGAGAGAACCATCGAATTGCTCGCCCCCGCCATCTCGCACGATGGTGCTGTTGTGGTGGACGCCACGCTGGGTATGGGTGGGCACGCCGAGGCGCTGCTGACTCGTTTCCCCAACATCACCCTTGTTGGGCTCGACCGCGACACTGAAGCACTCCGGCTCGCGGGGGAGCGGCTCGCTCCGTTTGGCGACCGGGTCCACCTGGTGCACACCGTGTATGACGAGATCGGTTCTGCCCTGCGCGGCCTTGGGATCCCCGCGGTCTCCGGAATTCTGTTTGACCTGGGAGTGTCGTCGCTGCAACTCGATCGCGTCGAGCGTGGCTTCTCCTACTCGAAAGACGCACCCCTCGACATGCGGATGGACTCCACGTCGCCGCTGACCGCGGAAGTCATCCTCGCCGAATACTCCGAAGCCGAACTTCGCCGCATCTTCTACGAATACGGCGAGGAGAAGCTGTCTCCGCGGTACGCCCGCAAAATCGTCCAGGCACGCGAGATCGAACCGTTCACGCGCTCCGCCCAGCTCGTTGACCTGATCATTGCCGCAACACCCGCGGCAGTGCAGCGCGCAGGCCACCCCGCCAAGCGTGTCTTCCAAGCGCTGCGCATCGAAGTCAACCAGGAGCTCTCCGTGCTGACGCGCGCGATCCCCGCGGCAATCGACTCGCTGGAGCTCGGTGGCCGCATGGTTGTCCTGGCGTACCAGTCGCTCGAAGACCGAATCGTCAAGCGAGTGCTCGCCACGCGATCCAGCTCCACGGCACCGGCCGGCCTCCCCATCGAGCTGCCCGAGCACCGTCCCGAACTTAAGTTGCTCGTCCGTGGTGCCGAACAGGCGCCCGAGAGCGAGCGAATCATCAATCCCCGCGCAACACCCGTTCGACTCCGCGCCATCGAACGATTGAGGACAGCATCATGAGCACCAATCTCGCCTACGCCTTCCCGGAACGAAGCC